>ODAK010000009.1_pt1 | contig 269527 bp, 206 predicted proteins | sample 1539591 | NCBI WGS metagenome assembly ODAK01 (sample SAMEA3539303, study PRJEB22396) | soil metagenome | biome: tundra; feature: field; material: soil | place: USA | collected 2010-05 | depth 0.15 m | reverse complement strand
CCGCGAAACGAGGAAACCGCAGCGGCACAAAAGCCTGCACAAAGAGCGCCAACAAGGGAACGCCGATCGTTACCGGGATGCTGAACCGGTAGACCTCAACCTGCTCCCCAGATGTGTAGGTTATGGGCACGCTATTGTGGATTATTCCCGTCGGCAGGCGGCTGGGAATTGGCCTGCGGCGGCGTGGATGGCTTGGCCGGTTTCGGCTGCGCGCTCGGTGGATTGGTCTGGGAAGGGTCCGGTTCCGCTCCCGTCGTCGGGGCGCCGGCACCATCCGTTGTCTTCGGCACGGTGGACGGCGACTCCGCTGGCTGGATTGACTGCCCCGCCGGCGAAGGGCTGTGAACAATGCTGGTGCCAGATGGATTCTTGCCGGACTTCGCAACCGCTGTGGCAGGCGACCCGGCGACTCCGGCTTTGGCGGTGGTGGCTGGCTTGGCCGAACCTGCCAACCCCTGCGGCTTCGCCACGTTTCCGATTGGCTGCTTCCTTTCGGACTTGGGTTGCGTTGCCGCAGCGCTCGCGCCACTGTTCCCTGGAACAGTTGCGGCGGGGTTCGCATCGGCGGCTGGCTTGTCGGGCACGGACGGTAAACGTTGCGCCAGGATGTCCGAAGCTCGCATTCGAACGGCATCCTCTTCGGTGGCCTGCCGTTCCTGTTTCTCCACCAGCACCATCACTTCTTCCAGCTGGCTAAGGTCGGCGGCCGGCTTGATTTTGATATTCAGAAACAAATCCCGGCCGCTTCCCACCTTGGTCACCGTTCCCACAGGCAATCCCTTGGGGAAAATCTGGTCCCCGCCGCTGGTCAGCACGGTTTCACCGACCGGAACTTGCTCATCGCTCATCACACGTTCCAGCACGACCTCGCCATTCGCGGTGCCACGCAGCACGCCTTGCAACCGCGTCTTCTCGAGGAGGGCACCCACGCCGCTGCTTTCATCGCTGATCAACAACACTTGCGCAACCGAGGGGTAGACCAGCAACACCTTGCCAACGATTCCGGCAACCGTCATTACGGCCATGTCGCGTTTGATGCCGGCATTCTCTCCTTTATCGATATAGATGATGCGGGAGTGGTCGCTGCCGCTGGAGCCAATCACCTGTGCGGCCACAGTGCGGGAGATAAACTGTTCTTTGAAGGCCAGCAGGGTCTGCAGGCGCCGCGCCTGGGCAGCATCTTCGGCCAGGCGCACCTGCTCCAACCTCATGTGTTCGATTTGCTCCTTGAGCTGGCGGTTCTCGGCGCGTACTCCGCGCAGATAAAAGTAGTTGTGCCAGAGATTGCCGCTGCTGTTCTGGACCCAGACCAGACTGCGCTCGAAGGGGGTGACCGCGCCCACCGCCCAAATGCGGATCAGGCGAGTTTTTTCCTCATCGCCGCCGCTTTTTTTGACCTGCATCGCCAACCCAAGTACTTGTAGAAATAGAACTCCCACAAGAATGATCAGGTTACGGTAGCGGCCAATCACAGATTCCATAACGTCAGTTGTAAGTACCGAGATGAGGCATCACCATGTAGAAGGTAATGGCAGACGCTCGCAACCAGGTACTGGCTGCAAGAACACAGTTGCTCTTCGTCTGCATGGACTGGAAACACTCTCTTGCTGTTGTGCGTGACTCGGTACTCGCAACTCGGTACTCGAGACTTGCGACTACTCGATCGAAATTTTTCTCAGCAGCTTGAAATCGCTGAGCATTTTGCCCGTGCCCAGCACCACGCTGCACAACGGGTCGTCGGCGATTGAAACTGGCAGTCCGGTTTCTTCGCGGATACGCTTGTCGAGGTTCTTGAGCAGTGCGCCGCCGCCGGTGAGCACGATGCCGCGGTCACTGATGTCGGCCGAGAGCTCAGGGGGCGTCCGCTCCAGCGCCACGCGGATGGCGTTCATGATGGTCGAAACGCACTCGCTGAGCGCCTCGCGGATTTCGCCGTCATCGACCGTAATCGTCTTGGGCACGCCCTCGATGAGGTTGCGGCCCTTGATCTCCATGGTCATCGGCTTGTCGAGTTGGTGCGCCGAGCCGATTTCCATCTTGATCTGCTCGGCAGTGCGCTCACCGATCAGCAAGTTGTATTTCCGCTTCAGATAGTTCATGACGGCTTCGTCCATCTGGTTGCCTGCCATGCGCACGGAACGCGAATACACAATGCCGCTCAGCGAAATCACCGCGATGTCCGTGGTGCCACCGCCGATGTCGACCACCATGTTGCCGCTGGGCTCGGTGATGGGCAGTCCCGCGCCGATGGCCGCCACCATGGCCTGCTCCACCAGATGCACTTCACTGGCCTTGGCGCGATACGCGGAATCCATGACCGCTCGCTTTTCCACCTGTGTGATCTCTGACGGCACGCCAATCACGATGCGCGGATGCACCAGCATCTTGCGGTTATGCGCCTTCTGGATGAAGTAGTTCAGCATCTTCTCGGTAACTTTGAAATCGGCGATCACGCCGTCTTTCATGGGCTTGATGGCGACGATGTTGCCGGGGGTGCGGCCCAGCATCTCTTTCGCCTCTTTACCGACTGCCTCAACTTCGCCCGTGTTCTTGTTGATGGCGACGATAGAGGGCTCGTTGACCACAATGCCCTTGCCGCGCGCATACACGAGTGTGTTGGCAGTGCCGAGATCGATGGCCAGATCGCTGGAGAATATGCTGAACAGCGACCGGAGGTTGTGACCGCGCGTCGGGCCTGAATGAAATCCGTTGTTTGACATGAAGAAATGTTCTCGCGTTTTTCGACGTGCTGCTCTTCCAGGGCTATCCCCGGGACTTCTATTTTTTCTGTCGGGTGCTGGCTGTCTTCATTCTACGGGATACCCGGCAACCCTGCCCCAACCGAAAGTTCCCTGCCCTAAAGGTCCTGCCCACAAGTCTGCCTGCCAACGACCTTACTGGATAATGATCTTCTGCTGCTGCGTATTGACTCCGCCCTGCGCCGTTTGGGCCGTCACCGTAATCACGGCTTCTCCGGTGGGCAGCGGGGGTGTGAAGTAATGGAAACCGCCGTCCGGGCTGAGCATCGGAACCTCACTGCCATTGACCATGACCCGCGCTCCGGTCTGTGTCTTGCCCGTCACTTCAATCACATGCCCATGCTGAATGAAAGGATTCAGTTCCAGTTCAATGGCCTCGGTCTGCTTGCCTTTGGAAATAATCGTGAAGCGGTTTTTCTCGCTCTCGACCGACTCTTTCCCTGCCGTGTCATAGGACTGCACCATCCAGTAATAGGCGCCTTCTCCCAGGCTGGTCACGGTGACGGCGGCTGTATTAACTTTCTTGTCAACTAGTGTAGAAGAAAAATAAGGGTTGCGGGAGAGGCGCAGACGGTAACCAACTGCATTCGCCATCGGCGTCCAGGAAAATGCCACATCCTTCGTGGCCTCACCCGCGGAAAATAGCGGCGCCATGTTCGCAGGCGCGATCGGCGTGGGCGGACCAATCTCCTTGGCTTTTTCGAGATGCGATTGCTGCCCCCGGAAGCTCACCTTCTCCCAGTTGGCAAGTTTCACGATTTCGCCATTGCGCGTAACTTCGCCCGTTCCTTTTTTCATCAGGATTTCGTGCTGGTCCGCATTGGGATCGTTATGCACCTGGGCCGCCGATTCTGGAGACAGCGAAGCCGTCGCACCCGCCACAATCACTTGCGACCGCGAACCCTGGCTGTAGGTCGCAGTCGAGAGGTCCACCGTTCCTGTGCTGACCGCCACTGCCACGCGGGTCTGCTGCTGGTCGTTGGCCGAGTTCTCCTCGATCACGATCAGCGAATCCTGTTTCACGGTGTAACTGGTGCCGTCGTTGAAGACAACCTTCGCCATACCTTCCGAACCTGTCTGGACAACGTCGCCTTTTTCCAATGGGATGCTGTAGTCGCCCTTCACCCAGCTGTTGCCGTTGCCCTTCTTCACTCTCACCGTGCCATCGAGGGCCGTGAAGTGCGCCTGCTGCGCGGTCAACACTCCCGAACCGGTTACCGGAGCCATACCAGCCACCCGTTCCAGCAGATTGCTGCCTGCGTGTTCCCCCGCCTTCAGGCTGTTCTCAGTGAATTGCGGAAACGCCACGCGCAGAACAATGAAGAACACCGCGAGGGCTGCCATGATCAGCAGTGCCACGCTGCGGTATGTGACGGTCGTCCACGCGACGTGGATTCCCGATTTGCGATTCGCAGAAGACACTTGGCCCGAGAAACCTCAGTAAATATGCGGTAGATAAAACGTTAGCACAAGCAAAACACCGGAAAAAACAGGTAATCACTTTGGGACGTTACCGAAGTGCCGAACCGAACGCGAGCCTAGATCGACCTTCTTCCCGCGCAATTGGGGAACCCCTGTCAATTCTCATGACACGCTGCCTCCCGGTCGGATATTCTTGATGGCCAAAATGGTCATGGGCTCTCCTGTCGTCTCGGCTCCCGACACTAAGCGTCGATCGCGCTTCGCCGATGGCATGACTGTGATCTGGGCGGTCGCCCTCGCCAAACTGGTCTTTCACATCTATTTCAACAACCGTTATGGCTATTTTCGCGACGAGTTCGACTACATGTCGTGCGGCGACCATCTGGCTTGGGGATACGTCGACCAGCCTCCGCTCATTCCCTTTCTGATTCACCTCTGCCGCGCCGTGCTGGGAGACTCCCTGCGCAGCATTCGTTTCATCCCCGCGCTAGCCTCGTCGTTGCTCGTGGTGCAGACGGCGGTCTTGGCTCGCGAACTCGGAGGACGCCGCTACGCTGTCCTGCTCAGCTCCGTCTGCGCACTCATCGTGCCGCAGTATCTCTCCAACGGCAGCCTGCTGGGCACGAACTGTCTTGAGCCCAACCTGTGGATGGGCTGCGCTTACTTCGTTATCCTCGCCATCAAAAGAGACGATCCACGGTACTGGCTGTGGTTCGGCGTGGTCGCCGGCATCGGCCTGGAAGAGAAGTATTCCATCGCCATCTTCGGCCTAGGAATTGTGGTGGGCCTGCTGCTCACCGAACAACGCCGGGTCTTGCTCAGCAAATGGATTTGGCTTGGCGCAGTCGCTGCCTTCTTGATCTTTCTGCCCAACCTGCTGTGGAATATCCACTACGACTGGCCGTTCGTGCAGTTGATGCGCGCCATCCGCGCCGAGGGTCGCGACGTTGTGTTGGGCCCATCTCAATTTTTCTTTCAGCAAGTGCTCGTCACCAATCCTTTGGTCGCGCCCATCTGGCTGAGCGGGCTGTTCGCCCTGCTTTTCTCCGCGCGGCTCCGGCCGTATCGCGTGCTGGGTTGGAGCTATCTAGCGTCTTACACGACCTTCTTCCTGCTTCACGGCAAGAATTACTACCTCGCCCCGATTTACCCGATGTTGCTGGCGGCGGGGGCGATAGTGATTGAACATTCGCTGGACCGTCCCGAAAGTACGAAGCCACGCCTCCGGTGGTTGAAGCCAGCGATTGTGATCATCCTGCTGGCCAGCGGATTACACCTTATGCCCATCGTCGTGCCGGTTCTCTCGCCCGACCATTTCCTCACCTACACCAAATCTCTTCCGTTCAAGCTCCCGGTGAATGAGTACTCCCATACGCGCGCGGCGCTGCCGCAGTGGTACTCCGACCAGTTTGGCTGGAAAGAGATCGCGGACGAGGCTGAGGTTGCCTGGAACCGCATCCCAGTGGACCAGCGTTCCGATTGCGGCATCTTCGCGCAAGATTATGGCCAGGCTGGGGCGATAGATTTCTTCGGCCGGCCGCACGGGTTACCTCCAGCGCTCAGCGGCGACCGCACATATTTTCTCTGGGGACCGCGCGGCTATTCCGGCAACTGCCTGATCGTGCTCGGCGACAGCAGAGAACGACTGGAACAACTTTTCGAACAGGTCGAATACGTGGCCACGTCGGCCGACAATCCGTGGGCGCTTGAGACGGGGATCGGCGTCGACATCTGCCGAAGACCCAAGTTCGGCACCTTGAGCAACATCTGGCCGAAGATCAGACACTGGCGCTAGCCTGAGGTCCGCCCTTCCCTTGCCGCACCTTCCTCGCGGGTTGTAGCATCAACTTCAGGGATTCATAAGGAGAAATTATGGCAACCGATACATTGACCACTCCGGCCACTCTCAGCTACGGCAAGACCAAAGTTTTCAAGAATTTTATTGACGGCGAGTGGGTCGAGGCCTCGACCGGGGAGACCTTCGAAAATCGCAACCCTGCCGACACCCGTGACCTGGTCGGCATCTTCCAGAAGTCCGCCAAGGCCGACGTGGACACCGCCGTCGCCGCCGCCAAGCGCGCCTTCACCAAGTGGCGACTGGTTCCCGCCCCGCGCCGCGCCGAAATAGTTTTCCGCGCCGCTGAGATCTTGATCGAGCGCAAGGAAGACTACGCCCGGGAAATGACCCGCGAAATGGGCAAGGTTCTCGCCGAGACGCGTGGCGACGTGCAGGAAGCCATTGACGCCGCCTATTACAACGCCGGCGAGGGCCGCCGGCTCTTTGGGCCCACTGTGCCCTCGGAAATGCCCAACAAGTTCGCCATGGCCGTGCGGCAGCCCATTGGCGTGTGCGGCATGATCACCCCGTGGAACTTCCCCATGGCGATTTCTTCGTGGAAGCTTCTGCCGGCCATCGTCTGCGGCAACACCTGCGTCATCAAGCCCGCGCAGGACACGCCGCTCTCCACGTTTAACCTGGTGCGCGCTCTCACCGACGCCGGCCTGCCCAAGGGCGTCATCAACATCGTCGGCGGATTTGGCGCTGATGTAGGCACTCCGCTCGCGGAGCATCCCGACGTTCGCGCGATTTCGCTGACCGGATCGTCTGCTGTGGGTCGCATCATAGGGGGCATCGCGGCGAAAAGTTTCAAGCACTGCTCGCTCGAACTGGGCGGCAAGAATCCCATGATCGTTCTCGACGACGCTAACCTTGACCTCGCTATCGAAGGCGGCCTCTGGGGAGGCTTTGGCACGACCGGCCAGCGCTGCACCGCGACCAGCCGGATCATCGTGCAGAAAGGCGTCTACCGCGAGTTCGTCGAACGCTACGTGGATCGCGCGAAGAAGCTGAAAGTTGGCAATGGCCTGGATGAAACGGTACAGATGGGGCCTGCCGTCAACGAGAAACAGCTGCAGACCGACCTCAGCTACGTCGAGATCGGCAGGAACGAAGGCGCGAAGTTGGTCTGCGGCGGCAATCGCCTCGACCAGGGTGAATACCAGTACGGCTGGTTCATGGAACCGACCGTCTTCACCGACGTCGACCCCAAGATGCGCATCGCGCAGGAGGAGATTTTCGGCCCCGTGGTTTCGATCATTGCCTGCGACGATCTTGAAGATGCCATTGAAATCGCCAACGGGATCGAGTACGGCCTGTCCTCCGCCCTCTACACCAAGGACGTCAACAAGGCGTTCTGCGCGATTCGCGACCTGTATGCCGGCATCACCTACATCAACGCACCCACCATCGGCGCCGAGGTGCACCTGCCCTTCGGTGGGACGAAGGCGACGGGCAACGGCCACCGCGAGGGCGGCATCGGCGCCATCGACTTTTATACGGAGTGGAAGTCGGTTTACGTCGATTACTCGGACAAGCTGCAGAAGGCACAGATCGACCGCGAAGATTAATTCACAACCACAGAGGGCACAGGGAATCACAGAGGAAGTGAAGCTGATTCAAATCCTCTGTGTCACTCTGTGCCCTTTGTGGTGAAAGCTCTTCGTTCGCGCGATTTCTCTGCGTTCTCGGCGTCCTCAGCGGTTAAAATCTGCATTATGCCGTCCACCCAAGCTCGCGAGATCGCCGCCGCCGCAAGGCTTCACAACGTCCGCTACGCCATCCGCGACCTGGCTTGCGTCGCCGACGAAGTCGTGAAGCAGGGACACAAAGTTCTGCCCCTGAACGTCGGCGATCCCCTGAGCTTCGATTTCCAGACGCCGCCCCACATCATCGAGGCCGTGTACAAGGCCATGCGCAACGGCAAGAATGGATACGCGCCATCTCCTGGAGTTCCTGAAGCAATCGAAGCTATTCGCAGCGAGGCCGAGCGCAAGGGCATCACGACGGTGCGCGATGTTTTCGTGACGTCTGGCGTGAGCGAAACGGTCGACCTCTGCATCTCCGCGCTGGTCAATCCCGGCGAAAACGTTCTTACTCCCAGCCCCGACTATCCGCTCTATTCGGCGGTGCTGTGCAAGCTGGGCATCGGGCTCAACGCCTACGACCTGAATGAAGACGACGGATGGCAGCCCGAACTGGCAGATATCGAGCGCAAGCTCACCCCGCGCACTCGCGGCGTCGTTCTGATTAACCCCAACAACCCTACGGGGTCGCTTTGCACGCGGCAGATGCTCGAGCGAATTGCGGATCTCGCGCGCCGCCACAATCTGATCGTCTTCTCGGACGAAATCTACGACAAGCTCATCCTCGACGGCACGCCGCATATCGCCTTTGCCTCGGTCGCGCCCGACCTACCGTGCGTGACCTTCGGCGGCATGTCGAAGAATTATCTCGTCCCCGGATGGCGCATCGGATGGGGCATCGTCTCCGGCGAATCCGCTGCGGTAAAGACCTACACCGAGGGCGTGCACCGTCTGCTGCGAGCGCGTCTCTGCGCCAACCATCCCGAGCAGTACGCGATCAAGCCCGCGCTGGAAGGGCCGCAGGACCATCTCGCTGAAGTGCAGCGCAAACTTCGCTCCCGCCGCGATCTCACGCAGAAATGGTGCGAGGCGACGCCGCGCGTAAGCTGCGTCGCCCCTCGCGGCGCGTTCTACGCCTACCCGCGCATCGACATCCCGGAGAGCGACGAGATATTCGTAAAGGAACTCATCCGCCAGAAACATGTCATGGTCGTGCACGGCTCCGGCTTCGGCCAGAAGCCGGGCACGCAGCACTTCCGCATTGTGTTCTTGCCTGATGAAGCAACGCTGACGACGGCTTATATGGGAATCGCAGACTTTATTCGGGAGCGTTACGGACGAGCCTGATTTCCCAGCCGAGACCTTGACTGAGGCAGCCGAAAACGCGATCGCGAGCTGACAGGAAGTGTGGCAGCGAAAGGTATCGATGAAGAAATACAGTCAGTTTCACGACGGCTCCTTTGAAGGATTCTGGATTGACGGCATAACTGTGCACGTGTATTTGAGCACGCTGGAGAAAGAAAGATTTACTGTTGTGAACGAGGGGGTCGTCGCAGTAGCCGCGGGTGGTTTCAGAGCGGGAAATATCGTCTTCGACGTCGTCTCGCGTAATCATAAAGAAATAACTCTTCGTGATATTGAGGAACTTTACGATCTGCGCGAAGGCCCTGCAGGTGAGAGCCAAGGCATGCGGCAGCTTGGCAAAGCACAGAAAGAGGAGCTGACCCTCTTTGAGATTAGCCCTTCTTATGGGGCTACTTGCATGGTCCTGGCTCACTCGGTCGATGTGTTGGAACGAAATGAGTGGTTCGCACGTTACTCGAATAAGCGCCAAACCAGGGGTGGGTGACTCGTCCTGTCCCGGCCACGGCGATTTCTCCTCATGACCATGGTATAATGACCATGATCGGAGGATACCCCATGAAGACGATGGCCGCAGGCGAGTTCAAAGTCCATTGCCTGAAAGTAATGGATGAAGTTCAATCCAAGCGCGAAGCCGTCGTCATCACGAAGCGCGGCAAGCCGGTTGCGAAACTCGTCCCTGTCGACAGCAAAAAAGACGATATCTACGGCTTTTTCGTGGGGAAGGGCACCATCAAAGGCGACGTCGTCGCCCCCGCGTTCACTCCTGAAGAGTGGGGTGATCTGTATTGATTCTCCTCGACACGCACGTGGTGGTCTGGCTCGGCCTTGATCCAGACCGAATCTCGAAAAACGCAAAAGCGGCGATCGATCATGCGCGTCAGAACGCCAGCGCCCTGGCAATTTCCGATATGACACTGCTCGAGTTGACCCGCATCTCCAATCTGGGCCGGCTCGACTTTCGCGCAAACCTCGAATCGTTTCTGTCGGAAGTAGTGCGTAAATTCGAAGTCCTACCCATGACAGGCCGCATTTGCATGCAGGCACTTGCGCTGCCCGCCTCTTATCCCAAGGATCCTTCCGATCGCATCATTGGCGCCACTGCACTGGTCGAAGGCCTGTCCCTGCTCACGGCCGACCGCGAAATCCGCAAGTCGCGGGCGGTTCCGACGATCTGGTAGCTCGCACAAAGTCCTCAATAAAACCCGGGGATGACCGCAGGCACACGCCGGGCATACGCCTCAAACTCCTCGCCAAAAGCGGCGCACAACAACTTTTCTTCGCTGCGCACCCGGATCATCAGGCCAACCATGAAGACAACGACGGCCACAGGCAGAGCGATCCAGTGTTCCATCGCCAAGCCGGTTGCGATCAACATCCCGAGCATGCCCGCGACATGACTGTCAAACCTCGGGCGTGACAGTAAACTACCAACTCCTCCGCCGCTTGGCCTTTTATTGGCGAATCTGCTTAAATCAGTTAGACGCAGGTTGGGCGTGCGCCTTCTACGATCGTGGTCGACATTCATTCTCACATCCTGCCCGAAGTCGATGATGGCCCCAAATCGTGGGACGTCTCGGTCGCCATGTGCCGTGCGGCGGCAGCCGACGGCATCACTCACATGGTCGCCACTCCCCACGCCAATGATCGTTATCACTACGATCGCGAATATTTGCGGGGACTGGTTGCCCATCTGCAGCAGTTAGTCGGCGACAGGCCCACCCTCAGCCTGGGTTGCGACTTTCACCTGTCCTACGACAACCTGCAGGACGCTCTGGCCAATCCCACCCGGTACGTCATCGAAGACTCGCGCTATTTGCTGGTCGAGTTCAGCAACTACAGTGTCCCGCAGCAGACCACGGATACGTTCCTCAAGCTGGGGAACCTTGGAATCACGCCGATCATCACTCATCCCGAGCGCAACCCCATTCTGCGCGAGAACCTGCAGCGGGTGGCGGAATGGGCCGATCAGGGCTGCGTTATTCAGATGACGGGCTCGGCGCTGACTGGATTCTGGGGCGAACGCACGCGACGCGCCGCGCTATGGCTGCTCGAGCACCAGGCCGTACACGTGCTCGCTACCGATGCACATGACACCGAAAAGCGTGTCCCCGTTCTTTCCACTGCGCGCGATGCCGCCGGCGAAATCTGCGGCGAAGAAGTTGCCCAGGCCATGGTCGAAGGGAATCCCCGCGCCATCATCACCAATCAGCCACTGCCCTACTTCCCGCGGCCGGTGCTGACGAGCTACCGGAAGAACTAGCAATCGCGGTCAGCATTCAGCCAGTTGAGGGCTGTACCAACAAAAAGCAAAAGAGTGCGGATCAGCCTACGATGTCCGTTTGTTTGTGTTGGTTGAATGCGGAATGCTGAATGTGAGTGCTGGCAGTCACTGCGGGCGGGAAGCATCACTCTGGTGGGAACTCGGAGCGGGCGCGGGATCCGTTGTCGGAGGCGCACTGTGCGACGTCGTAGGCATCGACTCCGCCCGTGGAGCATCCGGCACGGTGGTCATCGCACTCTCAGGATTCAGAAGATGGTCCTTGCTCGGCCCCAAACCCAGCTTGATCAGCGCCCGCGAGTCGGGTACTGTCTTGCTCTGCCATCCTTGGTCGGCCTGGTAGCGGCGCATAGCCTCTTCGCTGGCCTGGTTCCATGTGCCCGTAGCTTCCCCGCTGAGGTAATGTTCGCGGATCAGGGCTTCCTGAATGGCTTGGGCTCTCTCGGAATCGATTTTTTGCTGGCCGCGGGTACGCTTTGACTTCCTTCGGGAGGTGCGTTTTCCCGTCGACGCCGTGTAGGTCTTGTTCCCGGATTTCGTCGCCCCGGCCGACGTCGAAGCAGCTTTTGCGCCGGTTTTGTGATGTCTGTGGGCGGTGGACTTTGTGGTCGCAGGCTTCTTCGCCGCAGCATCGCTGGTTGAACTTTGGCGAGCGGCCGCCGCACAGCATGCGCACATCACCACCAGAGCACACACGGTGACGAATCGTGCTCTCCGGATTTCAGTCCAAACCGCCAATGCGGAACCTTCCCCTTAAGAAATCTGCACGGACCCAAACACCTGCAAAATGAAAGCCCATCCGGACGCTGGCACTGCAATCATCCTCGATAGGAGGCTACAGTGCCAGTTCCCGATGGGCGAAGTTACGGAAGTGTACCGGCCAGAAAGATCGTCCCATCCTGCCGCGACGAACCCCGCGACCGCACCAGGAACACAACGTCCTGCCCGCTCTTCAGGCTCGTCTCGATCTTGGCGAATTCTTCCTCGCCGTTGACCGGCTGCTTATTCACTTCCAGGATGATGTCCCCGCGTCCCAGGTTCACGTCTTCGGCAAAGGAACCGGGCTTCACGTCCTGCACGATCACGCCCTTGCCTGCGGCCATGTCCAGCCGGTCAGCCATCTCGGGCGTCACCTTGCGAACGGTCACACCGAATTTGCTCTGCTTGGGAGTGCTTTCGTCGCCGTTCTCTTGTTCGTCCCCCAGGCGCGCGGCAAACAGCTTGGCGCGATCCGCAATGGTCACCGTAGTTTCGTGCGATTTGCCGTTGCGCAGGAAGCTCAGATTCACCTTCGACCCTGGCTTGCGCGAGGCGATGTCGGCCACCAGTTCGGAGCCCTTGCTGACTTTCTTGCCATCCACGCTCGTGATCGTGTCGCCGACTTTCAACCCCGCCTGGTCGGCCGGACTGCCCGCCACCACGCTGGAGACGGTGACGCCGCTTCCCGACCCGTACACGCGCGCAATCGCCGGATTCTCCACCGCGTCAAACATGATGCCAATCGAACCGCGCGAAACCTTGTGCTCCGGGCCAGTCAGCTGGTTGTAAACATCGACCACGGTTTTCGACGGCAGCGCAAAACCCACGCCCGCGTAGGCGTTGGTCTCGCTCAAAATCGCCGTATTGATGCCGATCACTTCGCCGTTCATATTCACCAGCGGTCCGCCCGAGTTGCCCGGATTGATCGCCGCATCGGTTTGAATGAAAGTTTGGAACTGACGGCCGGGCACAATGTCACGGCCTTTGGCCGAAACGATTCCCGCCGTCACCGTCTCCGACAATCCAAACGGGCTGCCCACGGCCAAGACCCAGTCACCCACCTGCATGCTGTCGGAGTTGCCCATCTTCGCGGCTGGCAGCGCGCGGTCCATGTCGACCTTGATCACGGCCAGGTCCGTCTCCTGATCGGTGCCGATGACCTTGGCGTCGTGCTGCACGCCCGGCGGATCATCTTCGAATCGGACCCGAATGCGGTCCGCCTTTTCGACTACGTGCCGGTTGGTCACGATGAATCCCTTGGGATCGACGATGACACCGGAACCCAGCGAGCGCTCGCGGATCGCGCCATCGCCGGGGCCCCCCGGGCCAGCCTGGCCGCCGGGACCACCGAAGAAGTGGTTGAAAAAGTCGTCCATCCCGCCGCCACCACTGTCATCGTCGTCGGGATTCTGTCCCCGGCGCCGGTGCACGTTCTTAATGGTCGATTCCGTATTGATATTGACCACGCTCGGTTCCAACTGTTTCGCGATCTGCGAAAAAGTGTTCGACATCTGCTGCGGGGAAGGCAGAGTGAGCGGTGACGCATCACTCTTTTGCCCTTCTTTCCCCTTGACCCCGTAGGAAATCACCGTCCCGATCAGAATGCCGACCGACAGCGTCGCCAGAATACTGAGGGTATAGGCCCAGCGATGAGCCTTCATGCGCATCCACATAGCGCCCGAATCCATATGTCTACTTGCCTCCGAAACTGTTTAAACTCTTATAGTATACCCATTGGAACAATGCGGCCGGGCTGCGCGTCCGGGGCGATGCCTACACTGAGGGCTTCCAGTATTAGACGCATAAACCTTCGAAACCGTTTTACGCTTCTATTGGGAAAAGTATTGTTGCGGATACCTTAGCAGGACTGGGGAATCACTTCGCCTCGTACACCGTTTTCCCGCCCACCACCGTACGAAGCACCTTGGTCGCCAATATCTTCTCTGGCGAGGCCGAGGTCACGTCGCGATCGAGGACCACAAAATCCGCCAGCATTCCCGCCACCAGCTTGCCCTTTTCTTTCTCCTCGAACTCCGCAAACGCCGAACCCGTGGTATAGGCGGCGATTGCCTGATCGATGGTGAGCCGCTGCTCGGGGAAATATTCCTGCTTGCCACTCTCGCTCTGGCGCGTGACGGCTGCGTAAAGCCCGCGGAAGGGCGTGACCGGTTCCACCGGATAATCCGTGCCAAAGGCCAGCGTCACGCCCTTATTCAGAAAAGCCAGCCAGGCGTATGAAGTTGCCGCCCGCTTCGGTCCCAAGCGGTCCTGGGCCCAGCGCATGTCGGTCAGCAGATGACTGGGCTGCATCGACGCGATAACTTTCAGCGCTTTAAACTGAGCGACCTGCGCCGGTGTTGTGACCTGCGCGTGTTCGATTCGCAGGCGAAATTCGTCGCCTCCATTGGGCGCTCTGACGTGAGCCTCGCGCGCCGCCTTCTCGGCTCCGGCAAAGGCGTCAAGCGCCATCTGCACGCCTTGGTCGCCAATGGCGTGAAAGCCGATCTGGAAGCCTGCCAGCACGCGCTCCCTGGTCATGTCATTCAACTTGGTGGCATCGTATCGCGGCAGGCCGGAGTTCTTCGCATCATCCGCATAAGGCTGCAGCAGCGCCGCCGTATGCGATCCCAGGGAGCCATCCATGAAACCCTTCAGCATCCCGGTGTGCAGCATTAAGTCCGACTGCGGATGCGATTCGCGCTTCCGGCTCAACTCCTCCACGGGATCGTCAAACGGCAGCCATTCCGTGATGCGCGCGGTCAGCTTGCTTTCTTTTTCCAGTTCCTCGTAGATCTGAAAATTTTCCCAGACCGGCGAATAATCCTGCGCGGAAGTCACTCCGTGCTCGGCGAGATCGGCGAGAGCAAGTTCCAGGCCTTCGCGACGAAGCCGGTGCGTTGGCTTGGGAATCACTTCCAGAACCGAGGCCTGCGCGGTTTCTCGCAAAATCCCCGTAGGCTCGCCGTTCTCGTTCCGGTCAATCCGGCCGCCTTGTGGATTGCGGCTGGCCAGCGTGATGCTGCCCAACTGCAACGCTCGAGTATTGGCCACGGCGATGTGCCCGTCGATTCGTACTAAGAACACGGGGTGCCCATTCGACACTTCGTCCAGATCCCAGCGCGTCGGCGTCACTTTTACCGGCCAAAGCGTCTCGTCCCAACCGGATCCCAGAATCCAATCTCCAGCTTTCGACTCTGCAACCTTCTTGTCTACTCGCGAGCGCAGTTCGTCCAGAGACTGCACGCCAGTCAAATCGACGCTCAGCTTCGTAGTTCCCGCATCGTCAAGATGGAGATGAGCGTCGTTGAATCCGGGCATGACGAAATGTCCACCCAGGTCGACCACCTGCGTCTGCGGCCCTTTCAGCTTTTTCATGTCGAGAGTCTTACCCACAGCCTGAATGCGATCGCCGCGCACCGCAATGGCTTCCTCGCGCTCAATCGAACTGAACTGCGCGTTGGCGGGCACGCCCGTATAAACATTCGCGTGCTCGAAAATGATATCCGCCTTCGGCTTGGCATCGGGCGTTCCGTCGCCGGAGGGGTTCTGCGACATGCATGGCCCAGCGAGCAAGGCGAGCGCACACAGCACGAAAGCTGATGACAGCAACCCCATTGCGCAAGGCACAAATCGGCTCGGGGAGGCCGGGAGTCGCCTCGGAATAGGCGCGGCTTCAGCCGTGCCGCTGAGCCCCATAAAAAATGTGGGCTTTAGCCCCCGAGGTAATCGGCCATCCCGCCGTATCAGCATCATGAAGCCTCCCCTGACATCAGACTTGTTCCCCGACCCCAGCCAGCGCGAGCATCGTCAGCAAAATCCGCTTCAACCCCAGCTCGCGCCCGTTGGAATCAAACCACTCCTGCAAAGTGTGTGCCCCGCCGCCCGATCCGCCGCCGCCGATGGCGATCGCTTCCTGCCCCAGCGAAAGCGGAACGTTCGCATCGGTCGACGCCCGCTGTACCTGCGCCGCGTTGGACAGTTGCGCATCCACCGCGCGCACGACCTGCAATATCCGCGCTCCCGGCCGCAACTCGCCCGCGGGGCGGTTCCCGATCACTACCACCTCGCAACTCACCCCGGCCGGCCGCCTCTGCACCGAAGATCTCATCTCGGCGGCAACGGTTTCGTCTTCGACCGCGCGGTTCAGCGCCAGGCGCAGCGATTGCTCCAACCGCTCCATCTCCGTCATCGACGTCGAGCGAATATCCACCTTCATGCTGGCCGACTCGGGAATCGAATTCACCGAAGTCCCGCCGCGAATCACTCCAATGTTGAACGTGGTCTTGGGCGTGCTCGGAACCGGCGTCGCTGCAAAGGTTTCGATCGCCTTGGCCAGAATCACAATCGGATTGGGCGCGCCAAAATCGCTCCACGAGTGCCCGCCCGGCCCGCGCACGATCACTTCAAACCGCCGGCTGCCCAGCGCTTCGGCCACAATCGTGTCCGCGCCGGCGCCGTCGAGCACCAGGCTGTAGGCAATTGAATCCTTCCAGCGTGGCGTCGAAAAAATGTGCCGCATGCCGCGCAGGTCGCCTTCGCCCTCTTCTCCAACATTTCCGACAAACACAAACGGCAGCGCGTGCCGGATGCGAACGGTGCGCAGCAGCGCCGCAATTCCCAGCAGCGCCGCCACGCCCGCGCCATTGTCGGAAACTCCCGGCCCGTAGATGCGGCTTCCCTGCTGACGAATATTCAGCGGCGTGTTCGCCGGAAATACGGTATCAATGTGGGCGCTCAGCGCCACATAGCGCCGGCCAAATCCGGGATGCGTGCCGAACACGTTCCCCACGTCGTCGATGCGAACATCGTCCAACCCGATTTCGCGGAAGCGCTCCGCCAGCCACGCCCCGCGCGCCGACTCGCCAAACGGAGGCGCCGCGATCCGAGCCATTTCCATCTGCCAGTGCGCCAGTTGCGGTTCCTGCGTGCGAAACCAGTTGAATGCCGAACGCACCTCCGGCGACGCCGCCAGGCGCGCCACTTCCTGCTGCACCGAGGGCGCAAGGTCCGGCAAATCCGGGCGCGGGGGAGTTGAGCTCATGACAGGTATTGCGTAAGTTTACAACGCATGGCACCCGAATAGGGATTGCCTAAGGCGTTACGGAAGATAGGCCACGCACATCGTGGATGTGACTTTGGGAACGTCCTATAGCGCTAGAACTTCCGCATATTTCACTTCGGGTGTGACTTGAGCGAGTGTGAAGATCCGGTTCGGCGCTCGACGGCCGCCACCAGACTCTTTGTCGTCGGCGCTTCGATTCTGTGCCGGGCAGCGCCGCGCAGAATTGGTCCCGCGATCGCGTCCAGTTCAGGGGGGTTGCCCCGCTCAACGTCTTTCTGCATGGAACTGCGCATATTCGCCGGCATCTTCATCATCGCCGCAATGACGGACTCTGCATTCACTTTGGCGCCCTCCGCCAAGGCAACTGCGCAGGCTTCCCGCACGCAAGATTCCAGTTGCTGCTTCCAGTCTGGAGCGGCGATGACCGCTCCCGTCGTTCGATCCGCAACGGTCGTAGTCAACGCGAAACGGGGCGAGGAACACAATCTTGCCCCACATGAGCGTTTGCTCGTCCTCCATGAACCGGCATTCGAACCCCATTTTCTGAAGCTCGTCGAGAGTCGAGCCGAGCAGACTCCGTCCAGCTGAAGACACATTCAATCGGGCAAAAGGAGTGCGATGGACGATGTGCCCCGGTGAGACACGCTCGGTTTCGCCCGCGATCGTCGCCGGAATGACACGCGCGGCGCCGTATCTCGCGCACAGCACCGCAAGATGGTCGATGCCATTCAGCAGGGGAACGATCGCTCCCACCAAGTCCGGCTTCGTGAAAGAAGCCAGTGCTGCGTCCAGTTGCGTGGCTTTGACGGCAATCCAGAGGACGTCGGCGGGCGGAACCTCCGCGGCAATCGCAACATCCACCGCGAAATTGCCGAACGGACTTTCTAAACGAAGTTGCTTGGGATAGCCCTGAAGCGTCTCGCGCCTGACCACCAAGGTGACCGACGCGCCGCATCGCGCCAGGCAAGCGCCCACGAGCCCGCCAACTCCGCCCGCACCGAGAATCGCGTGTCGCATGGGAGTCATGCGCGCGTCACTTCTTCTGCGCCGCTGCGGGCACGCACTCCAGAATCTCTGCCTCGCTCAGCGTGTGATCGCTCTGCTTGGCGCGCTGATAGATGCGATCCACTACCCTCTCAGTCACCGGAATGCCGTGCCGCTCCAGCCACCACAGCACATTCGATTTTCCGCTCATCGGACCAATGTCGATGATCTGCTCCAGCCCGAACACATGCGATGGCACTCCCGAATACACAGTGTTGGCCAAAATCACATCGTCCTTGTGATACGCCTTAATGATTGCGGATGCGTGCACACCCGTCGCCGTACGAAACGCATCGTCCCCCACCACGGGATAATTCGCCGGAATCGGCACGCCCGTCGCCCGCGACACGGCCTGGCAATACTGCTTTAATTTGGTCAGGTTCTGCTCATCCCAGGGCGCAATGCCCATCAGCTTGAGGTTCACCAGCATCTGATCAACCTGCGTATTGCCGACGCGCTCTCCCAGGCCAAGGGCGCATCCGTGCACGCAATTTGCGCCGGCGATGATCGCCGCCATCGAATTCGCAATCGCCAGGCCGCGGTCGCTGTGTCCGTGCCAGTCCACACGAATCTTCTCGCCGGAAGGCTTCACCACTTCCGCAATCACAAACCGCACCAGCGCCAGCGCACCCATGGGCGTGGCGTGCCCCGCCGTATCGCAGATGCAAATCGCCCGAGCGCCGCAGTTGATCGCGGTCGCATAGAGCCGTTTGATCGTCTCCGGATCGCACCGGCTGGTGTCTTCCGTGACGTACATGACGTCGAGCCCAAGCGAGACCGCATACCGCACGGCCTTTTCCGTGGTATGCAGGAGAAAATCGTCGGTCCATCCTTCCGTGAATCTCCGAATCGGGCTGGATCCAATGAAGGTCGCAGCCTCGATGGGCAGCCCCGTCTGCTGCACGATCTCGGCAATCGGGCGAATGTCATTCTCGTGCGTCCGCGCTGCGCAGTTGGCCCGAATCTTCATCTTTTGCGCAACCATCTCGCGCGCCAAAGCCGTCACGGCCTCAACCGCGCGCGGTCCCGCTCCCGGCAGTCCCAGCGCCAAAGAATGAATTCCCAGCGCCTCCATCAGATGAAGGATCTCAATCTTTTCCGCAATCGAGGGATCGCGCACCGAAGGCGACTGCAGCCCATCGCGCAGGGTCTCGTCGTTGATCAGCACCGGCCCCGCCGGCTTCAGCCCTGGAGGGTGGTTCTTGTTCCAGTCATAGATGAGGTCGGGAGTGTGCATGCAAAAAAGCTTCTAGCTCCTAGCTTCTAGCTCTCTAGCTCTTAGCAGGTTCATGTGGGGACAGCCGCCCTCGGCTGTCCGGCCGAGCAAGGCTCGGCCATTTTTCTGGATCCCCAGATGGAAATCGTCCTACGGGCTGGTAGCTAGCAGCTAGAAGCTAGAAGCTTCCTCACTTCTCCTTCGGCGGCAGCGTCAACCCGAATACCGAAATCATCCCCTGCCCCGCGACATTGATCTTGCTTTCTCCTGGAGTAGGCAGATAAAGCGCCTTGCAGTTTTCGCAGCGATACACTTCGGCCTTCGGGCCCCAGGCCTTCTCGACGTCGCCGCACTCGCGCTCGACCACGTCGGTCATGTAGAACCAGAGCTTCAAGTGGCCGCCACAGAATTTGCCCTTCTCATTTTTCTCGTTGCAGGCGCGCTGCCCAGCCTTCTTGATCTTGACTTTATGGTGGGGAAGTTGCGGAATATTCTGCGCTCCAGAAGCGGTCAGTTCGCCAGTCGGCAAAGCACGTACCCCTCGTTCGAGCGGCCCAAACGCCGCCAGATTCGGCCCTACGCGGTCATTGTAACCGAAACCTTGCAGGCGAAACACGTGCGGCGGCAACGCCGAATTCGCCGGCGCTGCGCGGTCAGAACTCGCGCCTCGGCTTGGCCTGATCGGCACCCACTCGCCCTGCCTCGATCTCAGCCGCGTAATAGTTCTCTCCCTTGATCGGCGCGCGTGCAATCCGCCGCAGGATGGCAATCTGTCCTATATGCGACAGCGCATCGGCAACCGGCCCTTGAAACAATTTTTCCAGCGGAACCTGCGCCGGCTCGCTCGAGGCCAGGAAGTCGTCAAACTTCTTGAGCGCAGTGAAAAATCTCTCAACCTCCTGCTCCCACGGCAATGGTTTCGAATCCTGCCACTTCTGCCGGCCCATGGCAATCGACAATGCCCAGTCAAACAGATCCCCCAGATGCGCCAGAATCTGCCCCGGCGTGCGCACTCCCTCGCCGGCCTGAAACTCGGCGAAGCCCTCCGGCGTGTGCCGCACGGCTTTCGCGCCGCGATAGGCCAGCGTGGCCAGGGTGTGCCGCAACAGTTCCCGCTTGGGATCGGCGGCCGAGTTGGAATGAGTATTCCTGCTCATGGCGACAAGACTACACTGGACTGCAGGAGACGAAAAGCATGGCGAAAGAAGTAGGAACGGATTCGCCCCAGGCAGGCTCAGTCCCAGCAGGTTCGGCCACGCCCGGTTCCATGAGCCGCGACAACGCCGAGCATTATCGTTGGGGAGTCGATTGCGACGGCTGGCATCTCGTGAAAGATTCGCAACTGAGCGTGATCGAAGAGTTCATGCCCCCGGGCGCGGCCGAGATTCGCCACCACCACGAGCGCTCCCAGCAATTCTTCTACATCCTGACCGGCGAGGTTTTGATGGAAATCAACGGCCAGAACATGCTGATCCCCGCCGGAAGTGGAGTCCGAATCCTGCCCGGAACGCGACATCAGATCCGCAATCCGTCCTCCGGCCCCGTGCGTTTTCTGGTCATCTCGCAACCTCCCAGCCACGGCGACCGCATCGACGAACAGCTCACGTAGGACACTCGCCCTTCGGCAGGCAGCAAGCCGAAGGGGCGCAGCCCGGACGCGCCGAGTCACAACTGCTTCCGTCGAACCACCCCCGCCGCTCGCAGCGCCCCCCGCAGCCGCGTTCCCCAGCCGCGTGCGAACTGCATATCCAGAAATCCTTCCATCTGCCGCCGGAAGCTCTCCCCGTACCCGTGCCACCAGACTTTTTTCATGCCCGGCATGCGGTCCATATCCAGATACTTCACCCTCACCATTTCGTCCAGCCCGAAGCGCCCGTGAGTGCGGCCCACGCCGCTGGCCTTCACGCCGCCGTGCGGAGCCTCGCTGATTCCGAAGCACGAAATCACGTCATTCACCATGACGGTGCCCGCATGGATGCGCCGTGCCAGCCGCTCGCCGCGCATACGATCGCGAGTCCACACGCTTGCCGCCAGCCCGTATTCGGAGTCGTTCGCCAGCCGCACCGCTTCGTCATCGTCCGCGCACGCCATCACCGGCAGCACGGGACCGAAAGTTTCTTCCCGCATGATCCGCATCTCTTGCGTCACGTCGGCCAGCACGGTGGGAGCATAGAAATTTATGCCCAGTTGCGGCAACCGCGTCCCGCCTGCCAGAACCCGCGCCCCACGCGCCTTCGCATCTTCCACGTGCGATTCCACAATCCGCACCTGCCGCTCCTGGATCATCGGACCTACATCGGTGTGCGAATCCATGCCATTGCCCACACGCAACTGCTTCGTCTTCTCCGCGCACGCCTTGGCAAAGGATTCGTACAAGCTGCGATGCACGTAGCAGCGCTCGACGGACAGGCACGCCTGACCCGCATTGACGAATGCTCCCCACACTGCCGCGCTCGAAGCCACGTCCACATCGGCATCGTCGAGCACCAGCATCGGATCCTTCCCGCCAAGCTCGAGCACCACTGGAAGCAGGCGCTCCGCCGCCGCGGCCGCGATTCGCTTCCCGGTCGCAACGCTACCAGTGAACACCAGTTTGTCGATCGGCGAACGCAGCAGCGCCGCCCCCGCCGGGCCCTCGCCCACCACCAGCTGAAACACATCCTCGGGCACACCCGCGGCGTGCAGCAACGATGCCAACTCCAGCGCCACCAGCGGCGTCAACTCCGACGGCTTCAGCACCACGGCATTGCCCGCCACCAGCGCAGCCAAGGTTTCCGTTGCGGGAATCGAAAACGGATAATTCCACGGTGAGATGATTCCGATCACGCCATGGGGTTCGCGCACCAACCATCCGCTCTTTAGCTTAGTGACCAGATTCCCATGGGGCACCGGCTCATCGCGCAGCAGTCCCCAGGCGTTGTCGATCAGAAATCGCGCCGCATCCAACACCACCAGTACTTCGGTGACGAGCGCTTCCACCACAGGTTTGCCCACTTCGCGCGTGATGGCCGTCGCCACCTCGGATTTCTTCGCATACAGCTTCCCTTGAAACTCGCGCAGCACCGCAATCCGCCGTCGCAGTCCCAACTCAGCCCACGCCGCCTGTGCCGCGCGCGCCCGCGCCACGGCAGCCTCGACCTCGCCTTCGCCCGCACACTCCAGTTCGCGCAAAACCTCACCCGTCGCCGGATTCACCGACGCAACCTTGCGCGCCGCGATTTGCAGATCAGTAGCCATAAACAAATCTTAGTCCGTAGAGGCGCAGCTTGGTACGTAATCTAGTACTCAACACCGACGAGATACAATCCACTCGCGGGCGCGGTCGCTCCGGCCGCCGACCGGTTCCGCGCCTCGAGAATGCGCGCCACATCCTCAACCTGCAACGTCCCCTTGCCCACGAGAATGAACGTGCCCACCAGATTCCTCACCATGTGGTGCAGAAACCCCGAGCCCCGAACGGTGTAGACCAGTTCTTCTCCCAGGCGCTCCCACGACGATGAAAATATATTCCGGACATTCGACACCACCGTGTCCTCGCGCCCGCGCTCCGGATCGACTGCCGCGAACGAAGTGAAATCATGCTCCCCACCCACCAGAGTCGCCGATCGTGCCATCTCCTCCTCCGCCAGCCGGTACGGATAATGCCACACATACCGCGCCAGAAACGGCGGACAGATCGATTCCCGATAAATTCGATAGCGATAAGTCTTCGCCCGTGCCGAATGCCGCGCGTGGAAATTCGCCGGCGCTTCCGTCACCTCCAGCACGCGCACCGACGCCGGCAAAATATCATTCATCGCCTTCACAAAATTCCCCGTAGGGACGGAAGACTCCGTGACAAATGTCATGACTTGCGCGAGAGCATGCACTCCTGCGTCGGTCCGCCCCGATCCCTGCGGCAATACCTTTTCTCCGGTAATCCGTCCAATGGCTGAGGCAAGTGTGCCCTGCACCGTAGCGGCATCGGGCTGCACCTGCCAGCCGGAAAACTCTGCCCCGTCATAGGAGAGAATCACTTTGAGATTACGCATGCGGCGTTCTTTCGAGTCCCAGGTCGCGATTGAATCATCGAACCAGTTTCCGGCTTTGCCAGCAATTTACCAGTTCCATAAGCGCGGCGTAACTCTCGCCGCATTCCGGTCAGATATACTGAATGGTTTCCGCGGAATCCCGGTCTCAGGGTGGATATCTCTCCATCTCTACGTCCCAGGAAACACCGAGAGTAGGAAACAAGGACGAGGATAGGCGCGGCTGCCGACAAGGTCGTTTTTCTCGCAGCTTTCCGGAACCTTCCAGCGGTCCTTTGCGTACCAATGCTTGAGCAGAACTTTATTTTGGGCAGTTTGGCAGTGTCACGAATCTGAACATTTTCTCGCACCTCGGTCTTAATCAGTTGGTTCTTAAACGAACGGAGATGAGTAGATGCCATTCGCACGTTTAGCCTCGACCATACGACTCGCCGCCGCCGCAAGCCTATTCGCAACCCTGACCCTCGCGTGCTGGGGCCAAGAACCGCCCGCGGCTCCGACCTCGCAGAATACGCCGGAAGCGCGGCCCGTGCCGGCGCTGAATTATGCCCAGCCGGTGTCGCATTTTCCTAATCCGGCTGGCCCTTACACGCCACGTCATCTGGCTGCGCCAAATTTAGCCAACACCGGGCGCATGGATGCTCTCATGCACGACGGCAAGCTCTATCTTTCATTGAATGACGCGATTGCCCTGGCTCTCGAGAACAATCTCGATATCGCCATCGCGCGCTACAACCTGAACATCGCCGACACCGATGTGCTGCGGGCCCAGGCTGGCGCTCAGATTCTCGGTGTACCTGTCGGCGTCGTGCAGAATACGCCCGGTGGCGGCGTGGGCGGAATCGGTGGGCAGGTCGGCTCCGGTACTGGTGGGACCACTCTCGGCGCGGGCGGTGCGGGTGCCGGCGCCGGCGGTTTGGTAGGTTCGACCGCAGGTGGCCTTTTCGGGCCGCTCATCACCAGTTTTGACCCGATCATCACCGGTACGTTCCAGAACGATCACGCCAATTTCATTCCGACGAGTCCGTTCTCCGGAACGCTGCAGAGGACCACCACCGCAAATTTCTCCTACACCCAGGGCTTTCAATGGGGAACCAACCTCTTGGTTGGTTTCAACAACACCCGGACCACAACCAACAGTGGCTTCCAGACTGTCAGTCCAGCTCTGAACTCCGGTTTCCAATTCCGGCTAACCCAGCATCTGCTCCAGGGCTTTGGCTTCGCCGCGAACAATCGCTTCATCCGCATCGCCAAGAACAATCGTGAACTGTCCGACGTGGCGTTCCGGTTGCAAATCATCACCAGCGTTGATCAGATTGAGAATATGTATTGGGATCTGGTCTTTGCCTACGAGAATCTACGGGTGAAGGAAGAGTCACTGACTTTTTCCCAGAAGACGCTCTCCGACACCAAGAAACAGGTCGAAATCGGCAGTCTCGCGCCGATTGAAGCCGTGCGCGCGCAAAGCACTGTGGCCGCGGACCAGCAGGCCCTGACGGTTGCCAAGACCAATCTTCAGTTGCAGCAGTTGGTTATGAAGAACGCACTCAGCCGGACTCTCCATGATCCCGCGCTCGCTGGAGCTGACGTGATTCCGACCTCCACGATGGAAGTTCCGGAAACCGAACAAATTCAGCCCACCGAGGACCTGGTCAACGACGCTCTCCGCCATCGGGCCGAACTCGTCGAATCCCGCATCCAGTTAAGGAGCCAGGAATTCAGCAACAAGGCCTTGCGCAGCTCTTTGCTCCCTACCCTGGACGTGTTTGCCTATTATGGTGGCTCCGGCTTGGGCGGGTCTCAGAATCCGGCAAACGAATGCCAAAGCCCCGGTCAGGCATATTGCGCCACCGCCGCCCCAGACCTAACGCTAGGGCAGTCCCCTCTCGCTCCCTCTACAAGCTACGGTTCGACCCTGAACCAACTCGTCAACTCTACCGCGCCCGACAAAGGCATGGGCTTGCAGCTCAACATCCCACTGCGCAACCGCGCCGCCCAAGCCGTGCAGATCCGCTCCGAACTGGAATACCGGCAGGGTCAGATGGCCCTGCAGCAAACCGAAAACCGAGTCAGCATCGAAGTCCGGCAAGCCCAGTTTGCTGTCGAGCAAAATCAGGCCAGCGTCGCGTCCGCCAAGGCCGCTGTGGATTATGCCCAACAGTCACTCGATGCCGAGCAAAAGAAATATCAGTTCGGCACCTCGACCACCACGGCGGTTCTGCAAACCCGAAGCGCTTTAGCCACCGCGGAGTCCACCCTGATGTCGGCGATGGCTGCCTACGAAAAGTCGCGGGTCGAACTCGACCGCGCTGTCGGCATTTTGCTCGACCACAACGGCATCAGCATCGACGATGCCGCTCGTGGCCAGGTCACGCGCATGCCCAACGTTCCCTACGTTGCCCCGCGCAAGGAAACGCCCGCGACAACGCCAGCCATTCAGCAGACAACGCCACCCGCTCAACCCTAGTCAATACAGCCCCTCGTGGCGCCGCTATTCCTGACCGATAGCGGCGCCATTTTCGTTTTCCTCCTCACAATTCTTTACAATCCCCCGCCCTTCCCGCGAAACTTGTCCCGCTAAGATTGAAGTGACCTATTTTTGCGTCCTGCATCCAACATTGGCATTATCAGAATTCTCATCGTGAAAGAATGCGAGCCCGCTTTTATGCAAGGAGAAGACTCATGCGTTTACCGCGTTTGATTTCGATTGTCCGGCTGCGGCCGCTGTACCTCGCATCCGCCATATTCTTAGGGATAGGTCCGACGTCGCTCCGGGCACAAGAACCCCCTCCGCCCTCGCCGGCACGGTCAACGCCCCCAGCGGCGCCTCAGCCCGCACAGCCCCAGGCCGTTCATCTGAAGGATTACTCGAGTCCGCGTTCTGCATTTCCCAACGCGCTGCAACCCTACACGCCGCAGGAACTCGCGCCGCCCAACCTGGGCAACTCGCCGCGCATCGACTCGCTCATGCGGGATGGCAAGATTTATCTTTCGATCGATGACGCCGTCGCGCTTGCGCTCGAGAACAATCTCGATCTCGACATTGCCCGCTATAACCTGAACATCGCCGAAGCTGATCTGCTGCGCGCGAAATCAGGCGCCAGCATTCTTGGCGTCAATACCGGCATCGTGCAGAACACCCCGGGCGGCGGCGTCGGCGGACTCGGCGGCACAGTCGGCTCTGGTACGGGCGGCACCACCGTCGCGGCCGGCGGCGCCGGTACCGGCACCAACGGCTTGGTCAGTTCGACTCTCGGCATTGGGTCGCCCATAACCAGCTTCGATCCTCAGCTCACTGGCACACTCCAACTCGACAAGAACGACACGGAGTCAGTGAGCGTCTTCAGCCCGGTCCCGGTCGTGGCCCAGAACACCTACACCTCGAACTTCGGCTACACCCAGGGATTCCAGTGGGGAGGCACACTCACTGCCGCATTCAACAACACTCACCTCACCACCAACAACCCTACCAGCCTGCTCACTCCGCAACTGGGTTCGAATTTCCAATTTCGTTTCACGCAGAACCTGCTGCAGGGTTTCGGCTTTCTGGCCAACACGCGCTTTATCCGCATCGCCAGGAACAATCGCGAGATTTCCGACGTCGCTTTCCGTCTGCAGATCATCACCACCGTGGACCAGATCGAAAACATGTACTGGGATTTGGTGTACGCCTACGAGAATGTTCGCGTGCAGCAGGAATCCCTGACCTACGCCCAGAAAGCGCTGGATGACTCCAAACGGCAGGCACAAGTCGGAACCGTAGCTCCCATTCAGGTCGTGAGCTCGCAGAGCACCGTCGCCACCGACCAGCAGAACCTGATCGTGGCTCAGAACAACCTGCAACTGCAGCAATTGCTCATGAAGAACGCGCTCAGCCGCAGCATCGAGGACCCGGTGCTCGCCGAGGCTGATGTCATTCCCACATCGACAATGGAACTGCCGCTGCAAGAGCCGGTCACTCCCATACAAGACTTGATCAACGACGCTCTGCGCCATCGCGCCGAACTGGTGGAGTCGCGGATTGACTTACAGTCGCGCGATATCAACACCAAGGCCGTGCGCAACGCCATGCTGCCCACCCTGCAGGCGTTTGCCTATTACGGCGGATCCGGAGTGGGCGGCGATGTGAATGCCCTGGTGCCCAACTGCTCCACGACCAGCGGTAGCTTGTGTTTCAATCCCACGACTGCCCCGCCGCCGTTTCAGACGGCCAATACGGTCAGTTACGCCGGCACTCTGAACCAACTTGTAAATTCGACCGCGCCCGATAAGGGCTTGGGCCTCACGCTCAGCATTCCCCTTCGCAATCGCCTGGCACAATCGAACCAGGTGCGCGCCGAACTTGAATACCGCCAGGCGCAGGTGCGTGAGCTACAGCTTGAAAATCAGGTGCGGATCGAGGTTCGCAATGCGCAATTTGATGTGCGGCAAAACCGCGTCTCGGTGCAGGCAGCGCAATCCGCCGTCGATCTGGCGCGCCAGACCCTGGACGCCGATCAGCAGAAATTAAAAGTGGGCCTCACCACCCAGACCGCGATCCTGCAAGATGCCGCCACCTTGACCACCGGCGAGTCGAATCTGGTTTCGGCGAAGGCGGCTTACGAGAAGTCGCGCATCGAACTCGATCGCGCCACCGGATTGCTGCTCGACCACGCCGGAATCGATATCGCCGACGCCACCCGCGGTCAGGTCACGCACCTGCCCAGCGTGCCTTATGTCGCGCCGCGTCAGGATGCGCCTCCCGCAGCACAGCCGTCTTCCACGCCCGCGCCGCCGGCCCAGCCTCCGCCCGGAGGACAAATGTAGCATCGAGCCCTGCCCCACAAGATTATGCCGGCGTTGACGTGATTGAAGTTGTTGGGCGCGTACGTACAATTCTGTACCTCACAACGTTCCTGCAGGAACACTGTGGAAATCTTTGCGCGGATACCCGCATCGTCGCCGCACTTGGTTGGAACTCAGCCTCGCCTGATACACTACGCCCGATGGCGACACCCCGGCGGCCGGCAGTGCCCAGGTTCTTCCTCTGGCTCTTACCTTTATCGTTTGTGCTGCAGCTTGCCGCCATCGCAGCCTTCCATCAGTATCGAACCCGTCCAGGCGACGACCACTTCGAGTTTGGCTGGGAGATGGGTCGCGTGGGCCGGTCGATCGCCCTCGGACACGGCTTCAGCAGTCCTTACGAAGGCAACACCGGCCCCACGGCCTGGGAGCCGCCGCTCTATCCCTATATGATCGGCGGAGTATTTAAGATTTTCGGCATCTACACCTACGCTTCCGCCTGGGTATTGCTGAGCATCAACAGCCTGTTCGCGACGCTCACCTGCATCCCGATTTTCTTCATCGCGCACAGAACCTTCGGGGAACGCATCGCCCGATGGTCGGCGGGTACGTGGGCCCTCTGTCCCTACGTCTGGTATTGGTCCGTTCATTGGATCTGGGACACAACCTTCACGCCGCTCGTCCTGGCTTGTCTGTTCTTGCTTGCTTTGGAATTGCAGGAATGGCCGGGCTGGCGAGGCTGGGTGCGATTCGGCGCATTGTACGGCGTTGGCGCGCTTGCCAATCCCACCATGCTCGCGTTCCTGCCTTTCGGCGGCCTCTGGATTTGGCGGCAGAGATACCGGCGAGGGCTATCCTCCTTGGGCGGAGTCGCTCTTTCTTTCGTGGTGTTCTTTCTGGTTCTAACGCCTTGGCTGGTGCGGAACTACGAAGTTTTCGGACGCTTCGTCTTTCTCCGCGACGATTTCGGATTGCAAATCCGGTTGGGCAACGGCCCTAACGCCGACGGCATGCTGATGGCCTACCTCCAGCCCAACCTCAACCGGCTGGAGCTTGAGAAGTTTCAGCAGATGGGCGAACTCGCTTATGCGGAGTCCTGCAAACGGTTGACCTTCGACTGGATCCACGAGCACCCGGCGCGCTTTGCGGTCATAAGCCTGAAGCGCTTCTTCTACTATTGGAACGGCGTTCCAAGGGCGACCGGCAGCCTCGCCCCCGTGGATTTTCGCACTTCAGCTTTTCTGGCGACGTCGGTGCTGGCGCTTTGGGGACTCGGTCGGGCGCTGCGCCAGAAGCAGCCTGGGGCATGGCTTTTCGCGGGACTCGTCCTGACGTATCCGACGGTGTATTACTTCGTATTTCCGCACGCCCGCTACCGCCATCCCATCGAACCGGAGTTGCTGATCCTGATTGTGTTTTTGCTGTCGGAAGTGACGTGGCGCAGGGCGTCCTCGTTACCCGCTGAGCGCATATTTCGGCAGAAAGCGGTGTGAGACAATTTCGAGTTCGCAAACCATCTGTGAAAGCAGGATGGCCGCACTCCACCTATGAACCTTTCCGTTGTCATCATTACTTTTGACGAAGAGGCCGACATCGGACGCGCGCTCGCGAGCGTGCAACCGCTGGTCGCGGATGGCAAGGGCGAAATCATCGTCGTCGACGCGGGATCGACTGACCACACGGTCGAGATCGCGAAATCGTTCGGCGCGAAAGTGTTCGTCGAGAAATGGAAAGGGTTCGCCGCGCAGAAGAACTCGGCCATCGACAAGGCGTCGGGCAATTGGATTCTGAGTCTCGATGCGGACGAGGAGCTCGACCTCCAGTTGCAACAGGCACTGCACGAACTGCTGAGAACTCTCGACCGCCTGTCGGCTCTCGGCAAGGGCGCAGGTAATCATTCGCTTACAGTGACTGATGCTCCGACTGACATCGGCACTGACTTCGACGGCCTATCGATACCCCGGAAGAATGAATTTCTCGGTCGTTGGATCAGGCATGGCGGCTTCTGGCCTGATCCAAAGCTGCGCCTCTTCCGTCGCGGACGCGGCAGTTTCGAGAGTCGCGCGGTCCATGAAGACGTTCACGTCGAGGGGTTTACCAGACGAATTCAGTACGGCGCGCTCCTCCACCACTCCTACCCGACGCTCTCCGACTACATCGAGCACATGAACCGCTACTCGTCGCTGGGCGCGGAGATGATCGTGGCAAAGGGCAAGGTCCGGGTCAGCGTGATCAACATCGTCCTGCGTCCGCTGGCAACGTTCCTCTACAACTACTTTTTCCGTCTCGGCTTCCTCGACGGCTGGGAAGGCCTGCTGCTGCACCTCTATCACGCGGTCTATGTCTCGTGGAAATACGCGAAAGCCTGGGAACTCTCGCGCGAGCGGCCGTGATGGTTGTAGAGACGTTGCAAGCAACGTGTCTACGCTGGCTTGATCTATTCGTAGAGACGTAGCTTGCTACGTCTGGGCACGCCGATGAACCCCGCCTCACACCCCCACTGACCGACCGGTCGTTCTGACCCCACCTTCTCGCCTTGCTCCCGCGCGAACACTTCCCTATCATCGAGACAGAGCACCGGGGTTCGCATGGCAAAGAAGCCGTCCAAGCCGCAAGTAGCGGAGAGTCCGATCGCCGACGTTTTTGAAAGCCGCCATCCTTCCGCTGCTGAGAAGAACTGGGCAGAGAAGACGCTCGCGCCGACGCTCGAAAAAGCTCCCGAGCGGCCCATCGGCGCCCCCACCGGCGTGAATCTCGACGAGCACGGCCACGCGCGCTTCACCACGATTTCCGGCGTGCCGATTCGCCGCCTCTACACGCAAGCCGATCTGCCGGAGGACTGGAGCGAAGAGCAGCATCTCGGCTATTCCGGCCAACCGCCCTACACGCGCGGCATTCACGCCACGGGATATCGCGGCAAGCTTTACACCATGCGGCAGTTCTCCGGCTTCGCTTCGCCCGAAGAGACCAACCAGCGCTACAAATATTTACTGGAACACGGCGGCAGCGGACTTTCGGTGGCTTTTGATCTGCCCACGCTCATGGGCTACGACTCCGACCATCCCGCCAGCGAGGGCGAAGTCGGCAAGTGCGGCGTTGCCATCGACTCGCTCGAAGACATGGAGATTCTTTTCGGCGGCATCGATCTGGAGAAGACCACGGTCTCGATGACCATCAACTCGCCTGCGTCCGTGCTGTGGGCCATGTACCTGGTGGTCGCGGAAAAGCAGGGAGCCGACTGGAAGAAAATTTCGGGCACGATTCAGAACGACATCCTCAAGGAATACATCGCGCAGAAGGAATACATCTATCCGCCGGCGCCCTCAATGCGGCTGGTCATCGACACCTTTGAGTTCGGCTCGATATTCACTCCGCGGTTCAACACCATTTCCATCAGCGGATATCACATCCGCGAGGCGGGTTCGACCGCGCTCCAGGAACTGGCGTTCACGTTGTACGACGGCGTCGAATACGTGGAATGGGCGTGCCGGCGCGGGCTTGATGCAGATGAGTTCGGTCCGCGCCTGAGCTTCTTCTTCAACGCGCACAACGATTTCTTCGAAGAGATCGCCAAATACCGGGCCGCGCGCAAGATCTGGTATCGAGTGATGAAAGACCGTTTCGGCGCGAAGAACCAGCGCACCTGGCTGCTGCGCTTCCATACACAAACTGCCGGAGTATCTCTGCCCGCGCAGCAGCCCATGAACAACATTGCCCGCGTCGCCGTCCAGGCGCTGGCGGCCGTTCTGGGCGGAACCCAGTCGCTGCACACGGATTCCTACGACGAGGCTCTGGCTCTTCCCACCGAAGAAGCGGCCCGCATCGCGCTGCGCACGCAACAGATCATTGCGTATGAGTCCGGAGTCACGCAGACGGTTGACCCCCTCGGCGGTTCCTACTTCCTCGAGAACCTGACGCTGCAAATGGAAAATGGCGCCTTCGACTATTTCGGCAAGCTCGACGCCATGGGCGGCATGGTGAAAGCCATCGAACGAGGCTATCCGCAGAAAGAGATTTCCGAGGCTTCCTACCAATATCAGCGTGCGGCCGAGGCCCGCGAGAAGGTGATCGTCGGCGTCAACGAGTTCGTCATCGAACAGGAGTCGCCGCACATTCTCTACATCGGCGAGACCGTAGCCCGCCAGCAGTCGGCGAAGCTGAAAACTCTGCGCGCACGCCGCTCGAATGAGGCCGTAAACCGGGCGCTTGAGGCGCTGAAGAAGGCCGCGGCCGAGGAGCCGCACGCTGGAACCAACGGCAACGTTTCCTCCGCCAACACCATGCCCTACATCGTGGACGCCGTCCGCGCCTATGCCACCGTAGGCGAGATTTGCGAAGCCTTGCGGCAGGTCTATGGCACGTACACGGAAGTGAGCATCACCTAGAGGGCAGTGACTCTAATTTGTTTTCTTCTTCTTGCTCTTTTTCGCCGACCCGGCGCCCTCCAGCCCCCACAAAAGCAGATGACACTTGCGGCACATATCCTTCGTTTCCGTATTTTGGTTCAGAGCATCTTCGGGAATCTCAGATCCCATCTTCAGAAGATGCAGCTTCGTTCCCCCATGTGCCAAGTGGCAACTGATGCAGGACATCTCACCGCCATTAAGCGGATCGCGACTTCCACTCACGGGATGACGTTCGTACGGATGTCCCGTGCGATTGTCGGCCGCGAGTGCAATGGTCGGCAGGTACTGCGAGGGAACGCTCGTTGCGGTACGAAGGTGACAACTCAGGCAAAGCTCATTCACTTTCGCCCGCAGTAGGCGAGGATTCGCCGAAAGGTGTGGATTGTGGCACCGCAAACACATCCCAGAGGCGTAGGGGAAGTGCGGGGACAGAAACGTCACCGGTGGATGACACTCCAGGCAAACCATGGCCTTCGCCTGCTTGAGAACGACATAGCTCGCATCCTCCCGGTTCTCGATACTGTGGCAAGAAGCGCACCCCAGCTTGACAGCGGGATGAACGTGATCTCCGGTGGCGAGGTCGGCATGGCATTCCAGGCAGGCCGAGTTCTGATCGACCCGAGTAGGATGCGAACCGGCGTAGCACAGGCACGGCCCCAACAGCCAGACAACCATCACGCGAAGCGCGAAGCTCGCCGAGAGAGTCATAGAGGTCCCCGATCAGCGGTTCGGGTTTGAATCCTGCGACGCTCCCGTCATTGTTCCCGCAGGTTTGAGCCGAACCAGGTATGGCGAAAAGGGCGTGACTTCCAGCGCCAATTTATCTTTGGCCGAATAGATGCGAGGCGGCCGCGCTTTCACGAACTTCAACTGGCCCGCCCAGGGATCGAGTTTCACGCGGCTACCGAGCGGCAGCGCAACGATCTGCTGCGGGTTATCGAGTTCGAGCGCGGGTGCGGCCTCCGCGATTGGACTCATGAACGAAATGCGATTGTCAGTCACCAGGCTCTCGCCCAGATTCGCCTTAGTCAGGTTGGGCATCTTTCGGCCATACTTGGCCAGGGCCTTGAGGAAGAGACCAGGTTCGGCAAGGCTGCCTTGATAAGGTGAGTTGGCAAGAAGCTTCAATCCCAGGGCATCGGCTTCGCGTTCCTGCTCAGCGCTATGTTTGAAATCAAAGAGCGGCAATTGTTGCAGGCTGGGCACGACCATGCGATCGTTGAACGCGAAGCTGCTATCGAGATCGTGGCTCAGCGCCGCATGGGCCAGAGCGTGCGCCAGAATAACGGCCAGCGCGGCTTCGTTCGGCAACGCGTCCAAAAGTCCGCGGCTGACCAGAATCGTGTGGCCAATCGTTGCCACTTCGATGGGCGTCGTGGGAATAATCCGGCACCGTACTTCGGGGTCGAGAACAATCTTGTTGGTGACTTCCAGATTCGTGATCACCGTTTGCAGAACCTTGTCGACCTCGCCCGCGGGCACGATCAACCCCAGTTCCTCGAGCTTGACGATCACGTTGTCTTCAGCGCGCCGCTGCCAGGAGCGCTGAATATCGAGCGGACTCTGGTCGGGACTCTCCGACAAATCCTTGGCGGCCTCCGGATCGACCACAATCTCCGTGAACTCCGACGCCCGGCGCGGGCCGAGATTGTAGCCCCAGATTCGGGTCTGGGCCTTCAGCCTGGGATTCTGGGTCTGCGGTTTGTTGGAGTCGAATTCTTCCGAATAAACCACCGCCGGAAGCCACACTCCCGCGCGCAGGTTCAATCGCCAACTGTCGATGTGAAAGGTACCGTAGCTGCCGTTGAAACGGACAATGTTGTAGCCCGCATCCTCTACCCATATAGCGCCCTTGAACCGAGCCGCGTTCCGATCTTTGCGAGGACTGACTTCAAAGACCAGGCAGCGCACTTCTCCCAAGAATTCGCTCTGCAGGTAGCGCAATTGATAATTCCTGCGGTCGAACCCCGTGCGATCGACGAAAATCATGCTGGAGAAGCCTACCGGACTCAGCGAATAGAGCTTCGAAAACGAGCCCGCCATCCGCTCGACCAACCGCTTGTCCAGATAAAACTCTTCCTTCGCCTGCTGGAATTGCACTCGTCCCAGAAAGTAACGGTCTTCAGCAGGAACGAATCCCAGAGTGGCGTCGGGTTGCATGCGCTGCAGATAGGTTTCCACCATCGGGCTGTAGCTGCGCATGGTGGTGGCCAGCGCGCGTTCGTTGGCGATGATTCGATCAATCGCTTGTTCGGGATTGGATCTCGGAATACTACCTGCGAAAACGGGGATAGAAGCCAGCAGGATAACAACCATGACAAAGCAGCGCCGCGTCATTGTCCGCCTCCTGTAGATCTAAGTCGCGTGAACCGGAACGAGTACGACATCAGAGCCGAGCGTGAGCATCAAGGGCGGGAGAGGATAACGCTGGAAACGAGACAGGATCTGACCTGCGGGACGCGGGAGAGATCCCACCTCCGGCCAGCCCATGCGAGAGGACATACTGCCGAGGCTTTGCATAGAGCCTCACTCCTCGGAAAAGAAAGGCCGAAACGGCAGTTCCGAGCAGAAACAGGGGAAGGACAGCCGCGATTCTAGCGGCGGAGCGTTTTTTGCACAGTGAGGGCACTCACGGGACGGCGTGATCTGCCTCATAGCCCGTTTGTTGCCAAAAGCGACACAGTCTCGCGAAAGTGCGCGCGCGGAAAAAAGCGCAGGAGCTGCGAAGGAAGACGCGACTCCAGGTGAGAATGCTCCGGACTGCTTGAACTTGCCGCTCGTAAGTGATTGAAAATGCGCAGATCCAACGACGAACGAGATGGCAGCAAGCGTGCGATTTCAGAGTTCTCAAAGGGGTTAGAGGCGGTTAGAGGCTCAGGGAAGACATCCAGTTATGGCGAATGCAGCGGAATCCGGCGTACCTCGAACCTGGAGGACTACGCAAGTGTATGCGATGGCCTGCATCTGCCTGGTCATCGGCCTCGCTTTGGGATATTTGTTCCGCGGGTCGGCGTCTCGTTCGGTTCCAACCTTGCGGGCGACTCAGACGACGGCTCCCGCAGGTACACCAGCAGACGCGCACCCGCAAATGCCAAGCCTTGAAGATATGAAGCGCATGGCCGACAAGAAGGCCGAACCCCTGCTCGCTAAGTTGAAAAGCGATCCCAACAACTCCGATCTGCTCAACCAGATTGGCACGCTCTACAAAGCGACGCATCAATTTAAAGAAGCCGCTGGATATTTTAAGAAGGCCATCGATGCCGATCCCAAGAATGTGGCCGCGCGCACCGACTTGGCTTCGTGCCTGTTCTACGAAGGCAACGCGGACGGCGCGATCAACCAACTCCAACAGTCTCTCCGCTACGATCCCAAGGATGCCAATGCGCTCTTTAACCTGGGAATGATCCGTTTGCAGGCAAAGAACGACCCCACCGGTGCGGTGACCGCCTGGCAGCAGTTACTGAAGTTGAATCCCACGCTGGCAGACGAAAAGAAGGCCGCAGTCCAGAAGTTGATCGCTCAAGCCCGGAAGCCCAAGGCGAGCAATTAGCCATTCTCCGAAGCAACTCTTCCAGACCCAGTTGAACACGCACACGAACCCTACTTCGCGGTCGCCCGCAAAGAGAGAGCGCTAGCTTTGCCCACCAGATTGGCGCACTCTCAGAAACCTCGGTGGGGCGAGCGGGCAAGCGTCGAACCACATGGTGCGAAGAAGAGAGAAAAGAAATGACGGTCGTAACGGGGGCGTCCCTAAAGTTTCCTACGAAAGGCCGATGTAGTCGGTATGGCCACACTTGTACCTCATCGGCGCCCCTGGCCGCTTTGTTCGCTTCTGCTGTGTTGCGCCGGAATTTCTCCGGCCATTGCCGGCGACCCGGCGGAATTCACGTACCGCACCAACGCCACCGAAGTTCGCCTGAGCTTCTCCGCCACGGATCAGAACAATCACGGAGTGGCCACGTTGCAGGCCAGCGATTTCGCGGTCGTTGATAAGGATGTTATCGTCCGCAAGTTTGAAAGCTTTACCCGCTCCGATTGGACGAAACTGGAAATCGCCATTCTCATCGACGCCAGTGAATCCGTCACGCCGCGTTTCCGCCACGAGATCGCCGACGTTTTGGATCTGATTTCCCAAACCGCGGGAATCCTCGACGAAAACCTTTCGATGTTCTCCTTTCACGGCCTCGAACCCGCGCTGCTTTGTGCCGGGGTTTGCCGCGCCACTCGCGCCGCCGAGCGGCTCCCGGCAGGACGCGCCGGCGGCCTTACGCCCTTGTTCGACACCATCGTCTTTGCGTCCGACTTTCTTTCGCATCGGAGCGATGCTCATGCCGAGAGAGTCCTTATCGTTTTCTCGGACGGCGCGGATACGATCAGCCGAAACTCGCTTGCTGACGCCATCGACGCGGCGCTGAGCAATGATGTTCAGGTTGACGGCATCGACCTGAACCAGCCTTCGTACTCTTCGGAAGGCGCCGCGGTTCTGCGAAATGTAGCCATCACGACCGGCGGCCATTATTTTCCACCGCCAGACGGCGCCGCTCATGCCGTGAATGTAATACTTGAAGATTTTCGGGCAAGCTATACGATCAGCTATCGACTACCGAGTCAGGCCTCCGGATTCCATCGGGTCCGGATTCTTCCCACTCATGACCTCAACCTGCAGTTCCGCAGTCGAAGCGGATACTACTTTCCCAACCGAGTTCAGTAATTGGGGGCTTATGAAACGCACGTTATTCTGCATTTTTGTGCTCGCTCTCCCCGTTCTTCTCTCCGCGCAAAGCGCGCACAACCACCAGCAAGGCACCATCGTCCGCATGCGTATGACGGATTGACTGGGCCCGCAGCACGGATTTATGGCCCAGATGTCGGGCGGCGGGCAAATGGAGCCGGCTCTGCTCTGCCCCGAATACGTTCTGGTGGCGGACAAAGTGGTCTACGTCATCAGCGGCAAAAGCTCCGAACAACTCATCCCCCTGGCGGAAGTCACGCGATTTCGCCTGCAGAAAAACGAAATGCTGAATCGCATTGATGACGCCTCCAAGGAATCTCATTTCCACATCAAGGCCATGGTGCTGCGGCCGGAATGGGATCGTAATCAAATGCTCGAGGAAGCAGAGGCCAGCGCCATGATCACCCGTCACTTAGATCCCGCCACCATGAGAGAACACTAGCGGCAGCGGAACCAAGGCGGCTTCGAGATTGGGGCGGGAAGCTACTTGCGAGGCTTCCCTACACGCTGGGCGGTCGCGAACATCTTCGCAACCGTGTCCAGGTCTTTGGGCTGTACTTTCCCCGCAGGAATGCGCAGGTGAGTGAGGTCTTCCAGCTTCAGCAACAGATCGACCAGCGCCATCGAGTCAATCAGTCCAGACGAAACCAGCGGAGTGTTCTCATCCAGGGTCACGCCCGGTTTTCGGATTAGGCGAACGACGTGTTCAATCATTTGCTGTGCTTCTTCGGTCATGCGGATATCACTCTCCTAAGACTCAACCCCAAGTTCCGGATGCTCCTGCAGCAGCTTCTCGCGCGTAGCGGAACGTGCCGCCTTCCCGGCCGTGCTCTTCACAATCCATTTCGGAGGCTTCAGGAAAATCGTACGAACCGCGACTCCCATGGCGGCTACGACCAGGCTGCGGATCTCGCTCTCAATCTCTGCCACGTCAGGGAGAAGTTCCTCGGGTTCCACTTCCGCGACCACGACGATGTCTTCCGTCCCGAGATCGGGATTGTACACGCCCATCGCGATCACGCGGCCGTCATGAATGGCGGAATGGCCAGCGACAATTTCCTCAATGTCCTGAGGATAAATATTCTCACCGCCGATAATGAGCAGGTCTTTCTTCCGGCCCACTACATACAGTTCGCCCTCCAAATAGAACCCGAGATCACCCGTGTGGTACCAGCCATCGACGATCACCTCGGCGGTGAGGTCGGGACGGTTGTAGTAGCCCTCGAACAGACAATCGCTTTTGACCAGAATTTCGCCGACGCAGCGGTCGCTAACGACTACGCCAGAATCCGAAACGATACGAACTTCATGATTGGGCAGCAACCGGCCAGACGAAGTGAATGCAACCGCGCCTGAAGCTCCCTCTGCCACCGGAACTACACGATGGGCGCCGCGAAACGCTCGACCATCCGCCCAAACGCGCGCCGGACCGGCTGGCCGATTAAGGTCCGATTGCGTCACCGCGAATACGTTCTCCGCCATGGCATAGGAGGATTGCAAAACTTCGCTCTCAATCGCGAAGGCCTTCTGGAATTCAAGCATGCTGTTCGCGCGGACGGGCTCGGAACAATTGATCAGGGCGCGTACCGACGACAGATCGTACTGCGCCCACCGGCTCTGCGGCGTCCGCCGGGGCACAAACTGAAAAGCAAAATTCGGCAGCCATGCCAGGGTGCACTTGTACTCGCTGATGATCTGCAACATGGTTTCCGGGTGCATCACCCAGTCCAGAGGCGACTGCATCACAACTGGGATGTGGCAAGCCATGGGCAACATGAAACACGCGATCAGCCCCATGTCATGGTAAAGAGGCAGCCAGCTGTAAACGCGGTCTGTCGCTCCATCGATCCTCAGCGCACGCTCTAAATGTCCGACTTGGCGCAGCACTGCAGCATGGGTCAGCGCCACTCCCTTCTGCAGCCCGGTTGTGCCCGCCGAGTGCTGGATGAATGCCAGGCTCTCGGCTTGAATCCTGGGAAGCGGAATATCTCGTTCTCCGTCTGCGTCCCCGGCGTCTCGCGCGCGAAGCAGCTTTGTTCCCTCATCGAGCGACACGTGGCCCAGCATCTCCTCGGGGAATTCTTCGTCGATGATCACGACCTTGGCTTTGAGATTTGCCGTGACTCCAGCCAATCCGGAGCGGTATTTCAAAGGCTCGATCTTGAAATTGGGGTAAGCGAGAAACGTGGGCGCCGCGCCCAGCATCATCGCTCCTACAAACGTGGTCATCGCAGCGATGCTCTGCGGCATGATGATGACCGCTCGGTCCCCGACGGTCACACCGCGGTCTCGAAGCACCGCAGCCTGCCCGCGAGCACGCTGGCGAAAGTCGGCAAAAGTCACCGTTTGCCGCTCGTCTTCGTCAATCCAGGCGATAATAAACGGACGGCTCGCCGGTGCCGCTTCGAGCGCGTCGATAAGATTGCGGAATTGCACCCAACATTATTGCATTCGAGAAAGTCGACTGTTCTTGTAAGTGGCGAATCAGCCCTTTATTCTTGTTCGCTGTCTCCAGCGGGATCGCCAGCGCTGATCTCTGACGCTGATTTTCATGCATGCAATCGTTAGTCCCGCGCCCGCTTCGGTTTTTATGAACGCAGGGGAGGAATGTTGTTTCAAGGCATCCTGTACTGTCTGCTGTTCTTGCTTTGCGCAGTGGTCCTCGCCAAGGTCCGCTCGCGAACGGTGCGGCAGTCCGTTCTGCTGGTTGCCAGCTATGCCCTTTATGTAACGTGGGGACCATGGTTCGCCGCCGTTCTTCTCACTTCCACCGTCGTGAACTTTCTGGTGGGCGAATGGCTCCGCCGAAAACCTTCCGGTGCCGTCCTGCTTCTCGGCATTCTTCTGAACCTGGCATTGCTGGGTAGTTTCAAGTACTTGCCGGAAGTTGCGGTCCACATTCCGCTCGCCTCGCTGCAAAGGTTCTCGCATCTGGCGTTGCCTCTGGGTATCTCGTTCTGGACATTCCAGGCCATGAGTTACCTGTTTGATCTTTATCGTGGCGAGGAACTCGAACCGTCTTTCGTGGAGTTTGCCTTGTACATGGTTTTCTTCCCCGTCACGATCTCCGGCCCGATCTGCCGCATGCCCGATATGCTTCCGCAATTTCGTTCCCAGAAACCCACTCGTTGGAATGACGTAGGGCGTGGATTGACGCGCGTCGCTACCGGCGTGTTCATGGTGCAGTTGGCCAAACTGCTGGGACAAGGAATTCTTGGCGGCGACGGCATCACCACCGGATTCGATCGAGTCACGCACTGGAGCGGCACGGATGTCTGGTGCCTGGCGCTGGGATACGGTTTGCAGCTTTTCCTGGATTTCGCGGGCTACTCGCACATCGCTATCGGCGCCGCGCAAGCCCTGGGTTTCACGGTGCCCGAAAACTTCGCTCGTCCCTTTCAATCCACCAACCCCTCCGTCTTCTGGACGCGCTGGCACATGTCGCTGTCCTTTTGGATTCGCGATTACGTTTTTCTTCCGCTGGCAATGTTGCGTCGTGAGATATGGTGGCGCAATCTCGCGTTAGTGATCGCGATGGTCCTATTCGGATTGTGGCATCGGGCAAGCGTGCTGTTTCTGCTCTGGGGTTGCTACCACGGAGTGCTACTGGTACTGCATCGTCAAGTGCAACAGGTGGAGAGCAAGCTCAACTGGGAACTTCCCGCCAACTTCTGGACTCCGCTCTCGTGGATCGCGACCATGGCTCTCATCAACCTGGGATGGATCTTCTTCCGCTCCAACTCTCTGCCCCAGGCGCGACAGATGCTGGCGGCTGTGCTGTCACCGGCGAGCTATCTTTCGCACTTTCTGAGTGGCAGCCTATATCTGTTGGTGGCGGCCCTAGCGGTGGCATACGGGATCGCTCTGTTATTGATTGATGCGCTCGATCGCCCCGCGGTTGAGGCGCAAACCGCCGAGACCGACTCCCGTCCGGGAATCGTCGCGCTCATGGCTCGCTGGCGCTGGTTCTGGATCCCGCCTCTCTACGCGCTGGCGTTGCTTTTCTTGCTAATCGTGACACTGACTCGCGGGTCCAGCACGGCGCAGTTTATGTACAACAAGTTTTGAACTCGGACTTGAAATCCTCTCTGGGTTCGCGATATCAACGATTTCCTGGACCGAATCAAGGGTGTGTTGCTACAATTGCGCCGTCCAACCGACAGCCCAGCACGTGGTGTGGAAATGTGATTCGGGCGGAACCTTTCCGCTGGGTTGCCAAATCTCCCACGAGAGGTGTCTATGAAAAAGCTGCTGTTAGCGCTGGGGCTGCTCGCATCGACGACACTGTTTGCGCAGAGTCCGTTCGATGGGACCTGGATTACTAAACTGGACACGGCCAAGTTTCCCACGAAGCCGGACCAATTTTCACTGAATAAAAACATGTATGAATGCCTGACTTGCGTTCCGAAGGTCGCGGTGAAGGCCGACGGGACTGATCAGACAGTCACGGGCCATCCGTACTACAACACCATCGCCGTGCACGTGGAAAATGCCAGCGCGGTCGAGATCATCGAAAAGAAAGACGGGAAGGTCATGTTCACCGACACCGCGACCGTCTCGACTGACGGGAATACGCTCAACGACAAGTTCACGGATACGACTGGAACTCAGCCGGTGACCGGGGAAGTTACGTCCACCCGGGTAAAGCCGGGACCAGCCGGTTCGCACGCGCTCTCAGGGTCGTGGCGCACATCGAAGGTCGACAACATCTCCAACAATGGGTTGACCGTGACCTATCAAGGCACCGCCGAGGGTCTGAAGATGTCGGATCCGAACGGGAACAGCTATGACGCGAAGTTTGACGGCAAAGAGTATCCGATCCAGGGAGACCCCGGAAACACGATGGTTTCGCTGAAGCGGATCGGAGACGACACGATTGAGGAGAGCGACAAGCGGGACGGGAAACTTGTCGGTGTCGGCCGCATGACAATATCCAAGGACGGTAAGTCCATCCAAGTTGAATACACCGATAAGCAGCACGGGACCAAGACCACTTTCACCATGGAGAAGCAGTCGTAAGGTTTGGCGGCGCGGCGGTTTTCCGCCGCGCTACTTTTGCAATGGCCCGTCTCACTTCTCGCGGATCAAGCCGCGCAGTCTATCTACCACAAGTTTTGAACTCAGACGGGATTCGGGCTGCGCCAGAGAAAATGGACAATTCGACCCGCCCGCGAAACTCGCAACAGGCGCTAGCCGAACGATCTTTCCTGTTTTCCAGACTGTCACGCCAGCGGCGTACACTTACCAGTTGCACCAGGGCGATAGAGACATTTTAGCTAGACCCGCCCTTCGGAGCCCGGAATGAAACTAATCCTTAGATTTTTCGCAGCATCCTGCATCGCTACCTGCGCTCTCGCCGCCTCCGCGCAAAATGCACCCGCGCCAGAGACGCACGGCATCGCCGTCGCCAGCATGGATCGCTCGGTCAAGCCGGGTGACGATTTTTATCAATACGCCAATGGCGAATGGATCAAACGCACTGAAATTCCTCCGGATCGCGCCGAGGTCGACGTCTTTTCGAACCTTGCGGACCTCAGCAATAAGCGCACAGCCGACTTGATCGAGGAGATCGCCAAGTCCAACCCGCCCGCAGGCTCGGGCGCCCGCAAAGTTGCGGACCTCTACAACTCCTACATGGACGAGGCCGCCATCGAAGCGAAAGGCCTTGCCCCTCTCCGCCCGCACCTGGAAGCGATAACTGCCATCCATGACAAGCGAGAACTGGCGCGCGCCCTGGGTGAAACCTTGCGCGCCGACGTGGACGCGCTCAATAACACTAACTTTCACACGGCGAATCTTTTTGGACTCTGGATCGCTCCGGGCTTCAATGATTCGGAGCACTATACCGCCTATCTGCTGCAGGGCGGACTGCAACTGCCGGATCGTGAATATTACCTCGGCGACAACGAGCACGCGCGCAACCTGCGCGCCCAGTATCAGAGCCATATCTCCGCAATTCTGAAACTCGCTGGATTCACAGATACGGATGCCCGCGCGACACGCATTCTTGAACTCGAGCACTCCATTGCGCAGATCCATCGCAGCCTGGCCGATAACGAAGACATCCACACAGCCAACAACACATGGACTCAGGCCGACTTTTCGGCTAAAGCTCCAGGCCTGGACTGGGCCGAGTATTTTCGCGGAGCTGGCATCAGCCAGCAAGGCAGTTTCATTGTCTGGCAGCCGGAAGCCTTCAAGGGTGAGTCGGCTTTGGTGACCTCTACTTCTCTCGACACATGGAAGGACTGGCTCTCGTTCCACCTGATCGAGGCCTATGGCGGAGTGCTTCCAAAAGCGCTGGCGGACGAACGCTTCGCTTTTGTCGGCAAGGTACTTTCCGGCACGACGCAGCAGCGTCCCCGCTGGCAGCGCGGCGTATTTGTCGTGGACGGCCTTCTGGGCGACGCCGTAGGCGAGATCTACGCGCAGCGGTACTTCTCGCCAGAAGCCAAGGCGCAGGCACAGGCCATGGTGGCCAACCTGATTGCTGCTTTTCGCAAGCGCATTGAAGCTCTCTCCTGGATGGATCCGGCGACTAAGGCGGAAGCCCAGGCCAAGCTCTCTACGCTGTACGTCGGAATCGGCTATCCGGAAACCTGGCACGACTACTCCAGCTTTGAAGTAAAGGCAGGTAATATCTTTGGCAACATTTGGCGGGGCCGCCTGTCCGATTATCGCCGCCAGATCGCGCGCCTCGGCAAGCCAGTGGACCGGAAGGAATGGTCGATGACGCCGCAGACGGTGAATGCGGTAAACCTGCCGCTACAGAACGCACTCAATTTTCCCGCCGCGATTCTGCAACCGCCGTTCTTCGATCCTCTTGCCCCGGCTGCGACCAACTATGGCGCCATCGGCACCGTAATCGGGCACGAAATCAGCCACACCTTCGATACGGAAGGCAGCGCATTCGATTCGAAAGGCCGCGTGCGTAATTGGTGGACCCCCGCCGATCTTGCGCATTTCGAAGCTGCCACGGCACAACTCGCCGCCCAGTATGACACCTACAAACCTTTTCCTGACCTGTCGCTAAACGGCAAGCAGACACTGGCGGAGAACATCGCCGACGTGGCCGGCATCTCCGCTGCCTATGACGGTTATAGGGCTTCTCTCTCGGGCAAGACCGCGCCCCCGCAGGATGGTCTGTCCGGCGATCAGCAGTTCTTCATCGCTTTCGGCCAGAACTGGGGATCGAAGACTCGGGAAGCTGCGCTACGCCAGGAAGTGATGACGGACCCGCATGCACCCGGGGAATACCGGGCGGCCACGGTGCGCAATATCGATGGCTGGTACGCAGCTTTCAACGTGCAACCGGGAGAAAAGCTTTACCTCGCTGCACCCGACCGCGTGCGCATCTGGTAAGAAAGAAAGGTCAGTTCCCGGGCGGCGACAATGACTGTTGCTTTCAAGTCGCCAGGGTGAAAAGGAATACAAAATATAGCATTGCAGAGGTGGAGATCTCCCCGCGAACTTCGCGGATTTTCTTCGCCTGCTTCGCGGTTAGGTGCTCTCCGGTACCCTTCCCAACAACAGGCCCAAAAAAAACGAATGCCGATTCCGAAGACCGGTTCTATTCCACCGGCACCCCGTCTGGCGCAAACACTGGAAACCCGTCCCATGGCCGGGACATGCTTAGCTGCTGGACTGCGGCGGCGCGGTTGTGTTCGAACAGGAAGAGTCCGTAGTTGTAGTGCAAGACCCGGTCTCCCGGATTTTTTCGGATCGCCCATTCATACTCGGCAGCAGTTTCATCCGGGCTTTCGCTGACGTCCCCTGCCTTGAGCATCAGGCGCAAGACCTGATCGGAATGGTTCAGTTGATTTGTGAAAGGCGGCTTCTGCAATCGTTCCAGCATCTCCGTCGCGATGCGGGAACGATCGTGACCGGTAAAGGCCAACAGTTGCTCGCACTCAGCCTCGGAGGGAACATCGGACTCCGTGACGGCGTGCGCAGCCTCGGGAGCCAACTTGCTCGCGATCTGAAAGAACATCGCCCGAGCGAGCAGGTAGTTGCCCCGGGGAGTCATATGCACGTGCTCATAAACCAGGTCGCTGCCGATGATCCCGTTAGGACTTTCCTTGGAAAAAATCGCGTCGGCGTCCACCAGTTCTGCGCCCGGAGACGAAGACGCTACCGAGCGATTGATGTCATTGATTTTGCTGTCCGCGCGGAAACGAAGCGTGTCGAGATCCCGGGCGCGGAGAAAATGTTCCTTGGCCCCCGCGTCTCCCAGCATCCACAGACTGCGGGCAATCCGGAATTCGAGGTCGGCATACTGGTCATCAATCTTGGCCGCAGCAAGGTAAGCCTTCAACGCCTCGGGGTACGAGCGAACGCTTTCCAGATCCATTCCCTGTTGCACTAGCGCCGACCAGGAACGCAACTCGTCTGGTCCCAAATCCTCGCGGTGCAGGGATGAGAACGGTCCACAGTCTTTCAGATTTGTGGCGACGGTACTGACAATGACCCTGGCGCCCGAGCGGCGAGCGACTTCGACGGTGTCGCGCAGGTTCTTCTCAAAATTCTCATACGAATAGCGCATGAGCGGCGAACTCTGCCGCACCTGTTTGTCGAGAAACATCTCCATCCCGCCCCATTCCTTCTTCTGAGTTCCGACCTTGGTCAGAAGCTGGCCAATGCGGGTGGAGCGGACGAAGATGCTGGTGCGGATGACCGGAAGGCTCATGCCGGAAGACGTCAGCGCAGTGCCCGGCCCGTACGGTCCGACGACTTCATTGTTGCCCGAGTAGATGATGAACACGTCGGGACGCTGTTTCGAGAGCCCCTCCGCGATTGGCAACAGCACGTGAGAATTGATGGCGACGCTGCCGGTATTCACGACTTCGAACTTCATCGACGGGTAGCGTTCCCGCAACATCACTTCCAGGTATCGGCTGAAAGCATAGGCCGGATCGGGATCCCCCATGGCCGCCGATTCCCCGAGCACGAAGATTCTGAAGGTCCCCTGCGGTTTCTCCGCCGGAATTGCATATGCTTGCGGCGTCTTGATCATGCCCGGTGGGAAAAAGGGCGCTGGAAAAAACAGGTTGTAGCAAGCAGCGGCATGACCCTGCACAGTGCATGGGACAGTGAGGTCGGTGGAAAACCCCACGCCGAACAGGCGCAACGCTCCCTCGATCACGCCCAACAGCAATACCGGCACGAAGACGGACGTGGCGATCTGCGGCCAGTAGCGCTTGCCGCCACTTGGACGTTCGTTCTTTGTGGGTGCTGCTTCTATGGCTGCGAACATCTCAAATGTTCTTTATGATCGCCGCGTCGCGATTCAGGGCTGGACCAGATCCGATTCGGCGGGCCTAACCGCAGCATCAGATCGTTCCATCATCCAGCCCTGCCGGTCCCCGTGCATGCAGTCATCCCGCCCGGAAGCGGAAAAACGTTATGCCTAGGAAAAACAAAAACGAAGTTCAGGCGCAGAACGCGTCGCAACGGCCTCACTTCCCTTTAACCCCCGTTCTTTTCACGGCTGCGGACGCGGCCACCGTGCCATCCGCATTGTGAGCGACGGAATGGCACATCAGAGTGCACGTATTCATGCTCCGGTTGTAACCGATGGGAGCAGCGCCGTTCGGTCCCACCACGTTACCATCAAAATTCACCATCCGCTCTCCCGTGATCGTCGGGGATGTTGCTCCCATGCCGTGCGCCGTGTGGCAAACCGAACAGCTGAACCCGTACTGAACGGAATGCAGATTGTGCTGCGTAAAACTGGTGTTCGCAAAAATCTGCGCGAGATCGTGACACTTCGCGCACATGGAGAAGGGCCCGGCGATGCTGGTATCGGGATTGGGGAAAAGATTCGTTACCGGTCCGCCCGGAATTGCCGCCTGGCTGAATTGATAATTGCGCTCGAGAATGTGCGAGTTGACCGACCCATGAGGGCCATTCGGTCCGGCGCCGCCGAACTCTCGATTGTCGTCGCTGTTATGGCAATCGGTGCAGAAGATCTGAGTGCCGACCAGCCGCGCAGAAGCCAGTCCCTTCTCGTCTACCATGTTCACCAGCAGGCTCGGCTGGGGCAGCGGACTCGAGCGCGCATGAGTTACGGGATGGCTCGAGGCGGCCGTCGACGCGAGTTCCGGAATGATGTTCAACGAGTCCGGAGCGGAAACCACTCGAATGGGAGCGTATCCGTAGATCACCAGTCGCTGCTTGCCGATGCTGGTTCCGTGGCAGCGTAGACAGGTTTCATATTGATTGACTGCCGGAATGATCGGGGTGATGCCGTCGAGTGCGCTGATGCCGGTCGCTCCCGCCTGCGGCGGACGAATGGCGGGAGGGGCGGAAAACTGCAATTCCGGGTTGGAGGCATGCGCGCTGTGGCAATCCACGCACGTGGCATGCCGGTTGTTGTTGAGCAGCGCCACTTCGGCAGCGTCGTGGAAGTTATTTCCCGAAGGCAGGGGGTGACTTACCTTCGCGACCTCGGCCATGATGTTGGAAATCGCTGGCGACAAATACGTTCCTCCACCGTGGCAGGTCATGCAATTCTGAGTGACCGGATCATAGGACGGAGCCGGGGGCGTCGCCGGCCGCAACAGACGCGCCGGCGCGACTGAATCATGCGACATATGGCACGACGTGCACGCATTCACGCCTACGGTCGCGTAAGATCCAGCGTGCGCGTCTGGCGAAACCTGATTGGTAGCCGTCTGATGGATGCTGTTCGTGAAACCTGCCAGCGGATTGATCTGTCCCTGCACCACCCGCGTCGGATCGTGACACGCCAGACACATCTGCGCATTGGAGCTGTCGCGCACCAGAAAGTTCTGCGCAATCCTGTCCTTGCTCTGAATGTGCGGGTCGTGGCAACTGGTGCATTCGATGTTGCCGCTAATCAGCTTTACCGCCCCCGTCGGGTCGGCGGTCTTGCCTTGTGTGACCAGCGACGCGACCAGGTTCGAGGCGTCTTTCAATGGCATCACCAGACTGAAGGGGTGCGAGCCCGTCAATGTGGTGCCGAAAGAATCGGCACTGTTCAGGGCTCCGATCGTCGGCAACTGTCCGTAGGCCGCGGATTGTCCCACGCCCACTGTACCGTCATGACAACTCAAGCACAGGCTGCTGGTGACACCCAGCGTGGGCTGGGTGTTGCCCAGGTTAGGATCGGTCGTGCTGCTGTAAGGCACATAGGATTTCTGCGACAGCTTCTGGTTCCAGAGCGGTGTGTTGCCGCCCAGCCCACTGTGCGGAGCATGGCAGAAAGTGCAGCCCAGGCTTCCTTGCGAATAGACGGATGCGCCACTCGACAATGTCAGGTTGTGCATGCCCAGTGCATCCACGGTGGGCTGCACCTGGGCAAAACTCTGGGCAACGATGAACATGAACGCTAGTGACAGGAGCGGCTTCACGGTTGTTTCCTCCCGTCCGCCGCTTGCGTGGCACCGTAGTATTGAAACACCTGCACGCGCCGGTTAAAGGAATCCACAACATAGATGCGATCGTGGTTGTCGATATCAAGTCCGGTCGGCAATTGAAACTGTTCGGCCCCGGTTCCCTTCCCCCCGAAGTAATACAGCAGTTGCCCTTGCTCGTCGAAGACCTGCACCACACCCCACTGTCCGTCGACGACGTAAAGATGCGATTCGGAATCAAATCCGATTCCCTTCGGCCGAAACATCCATCCCGCGCCGTCCCCAATTTTTCCGATCGTGTAGCGGAACGTGCCCGAGCGATCGAAGACCTGCACGCGGAAATTCATGGCATCCACCACCGCCAGATCCTCCCCATGCAACCGCAACTCCGTGGGGAAGTTAAACTCGCCGTCGCCGGTGCCCGTTTTTCCGATCGCCTGCAGCACGTTCCCCTGCATATCCATCATGAAAATCTTGTTGCGCAGCGTGTCGGTCACATAAATGCGCTGCGCCACGGAATCCACCGCAATGCCCGTGGGGCGCTTGAAGTATCCTTCGCCGCCTTTCAAGCTTCCAATCACGCGGCGATATTTGCCGTTGGCATCGAAGACAAAAATCTTGCCCGATTGTGAATCGGTCACATAGATATTGTCCTGGGCGTCGACGGCCACGCACTGCGGCGTGAGCATGGGATCTTTCCTCGCGTCGCGCCGCGAGAGGAATTTGTACTTCTGCTGCTCGAAATCGAAGATGTGCACGCCCGCCGCCGCCACGTCGCTCACAAGGATGCGTCCACGCGAATCCGTGACCACGCTGTACGGACTGACCAGGTAATGAAAGTCAGGCGGGCCCGCGATTACGTCGACCACCCGGGTCCAGAAGCTGCGCTTGGGCTTGACCTCGCGCTCCAGGCTGAAGCTGCGCTCGAACGACAGTTTGCGACCGCCGTCCATCAGCAGATCGGGTGCGGACGGCTTGACCGTCTCCTTCGCGCGCTTCGCCGCCATGGCCGGCAGAGCCAACAAGAGCGCGAGCAAGGTCGTCAGCCCGGCCACCATCAGCCCGCTGCGAAAAACCGATCCACTCCGCTCCGCTAGAAGAAGTCGAACCATCTGGATACCCCGACAAAATACGACGTCGTGTTGGCCGGCGCTCCCACTGCGCTGATGCCCTGCGTGAAGCGCGTATACCCCGCCTGCAGTCCAATCCTGCGCAAATGGTACTGCATCTGGCCGTTGAAGATTTCCGTGTTATTGTGCGAGATCGTCGGTCCCAGCGTATTGCTGATCGCGCGACTGAAGCTGCCAGCGAAGACCAGCCGCCGCACCGGTGTCAGCGAGACCCCTCCACCATAGCTTGAACCACCAAATGTAATAAAGTCGTTCACCCCAAGCGTCCCGGAAACCGGTACCAGCCCGCCCGCGCCCAGCAGCGAGATACCCGTCGACTGCGTGTAAATGCCGTTGACGGTAAACTTCCGCGAACCGACCGACGTCGAATAGCCCTCGCTCCGGCTGTTGGTTCCCTGATAGTTCGTCAAACCGCTTTGAGTTCCGTTGAAGGCCGCCGTCCATTGCAGTCCGACCGGCAGACGGCGGTGCAGGTTCGCGCTGTAGCTGTAGTAGGAGGTCGTATAAGTAACCAGCAACGACTGCACGTTCTGGGCGTAAGTGAATACGCCTGACGTCTGGAAACCCTTGATGTTGTGAAAGAAGTTCACGTTGCCGACAAATCCCAGCGCGTTCGTGCCCTGGCCGTTGCTGCTATCCACCACCGAACCGGAGAAGGTGAACATATCCAGCAGGCGCCTCCCGTAGTTCACCGTGCCGCTCAGATAAGTACCGGTATAGTCTTTTCCAAAATACTCCTGGTCGTAATAGGTGGCCTGCGACGATGCCGAAAGGAAATTCGTGAACTGGTACGTGCCGCCTCCGCCCACGGTCGAGGAGTGCGCACCCGTTCCCAGGCTAAGTCCCGGCTCTGCGACCCCGGTACCGCTCAGGCCCTGCGAGAGGTATCCGTTCAGGTTGCTGGTGTAGTTTTCGGTGACATTCAGAGATAGTTTCTGGGTTGGATGAAAACTAGCGCCCGTGTTTACGATGTCGTCGATGTAGCTGGACGCGTTCGAAATCTGCCCCGTGTCCGAAAAGTAGTGGCTGTCGGCCGACGACCGGTCATAGTTCGCATAGAACTGGCCATGAAGCGGCAGGCTGTGTTGCGCGCCGAGTCCCACATCATTCCCTGTTGAATCCTGCACCGACTCCGACTGTCCTGCCAGAAATTCCGGAAACTTGGAGTTTAGACTGTTGCGGTCGAAGAAAGCATTCAGACGAAATCCCGCGATATCGTAGCCTGAGCGCACGTTGAACAACCGCGTGTTGGAGGTCGTCTCCTGACTCGTGCCATAGATCGTACCGCTGCCGTCGCCCTCCGAATATCCCACCGAGAGTGTGGGCAAGTTCGGAAGTAACGCGCTCCAGTTGATGCCGAATCCCTGGCCCCTGCCTATGGTTGTGAAATTGGGCTGTCCGGTCAATCCGAAGCTCCCGCTGCTGTTGCGGTCGTAGCGGTAGCTCACCGATCCCGGAAAATGGCTGCCCTTGAAGAAGTCAACTGTCGAGCTAACGCCGGTCGCCCCGGTCAGCGATTGATAGCTGGAGTTGTCCCGCGACTGGTTGTAGTAAGGCGTTGCCGTGAACGAAATGAAGTTAGGATTGTAGTAATAACCCGCAATCCGGCCGTCCACTCCGAAGGTCAGTCCGTGCTGCGACGACACTACGTCGCCGTAGTCTCCGGTATATCCAAAGGTAAACAGGCCGCCGGCGGTCAGCTTCGTGTTTTCGCCGATGGAAAGCTCAGGGGATTGATTTGGCGGCTGATTTTGCGCGTAGACCAGTTGAGCCATCACCAGTACCGCGAGTGCGATAATGCGATGCGCAACCTTCATTCCTCTGCTGCCCCTTCTGGCCGGACGCTCAGAAACCATATCTACTTGCCCTTCTTTAAGGCACAACAGTTGCCAAAGGCAGGCAGGCCCGGGAATTTATAATTCATTGAAAACACAGCCGTTGCGCGTTGCTCGGGGGCAGAGTCCCTATTCGGGAAGACTCACGGGTGCGGCATATGACCCGCCCCGCGAGTTGAAATACACAACAGAGGAAGAAGCAGACCTTTTTCCTGAGGTTTTAATGAGGAAACCCGCCGTTTGACGGGCGGGTTGGGGGAGGCAAGATTCGGCGAAAAAGCTGCTTTTGGGTGGCGCAGGGCTTCCAGCGCGGCTGTAAAGCTTTCCTTTTCGATGAGGGCTTTAGCCCCTGAGGCGCCTAAACGGCAGCAAACTGTTCAGCCCCCTGGTCGTGCAGCAACACTACACCACTTCAATCTTCGCCTTGCTGCGCAATTGTTTCGCAAGATTCGAACGTAGTTTCTCGTACTTGCTCTTCTGCAAATCCGTCTTCAGATCGTTCTTGACCTCCGCCAGCGGTTTCTCACGTGCCGGAGTGTGGGCATTCAGCCGGATGATGGTGTACGCGCTCGCAATCTGGATCAATCCGCTGACTTGTCCCGCCTGCATAGCCTGCAACGTCTTGACGACCTGCGGCGGCAACTTGTCGCTGGAAACGACCTTGTGGTCGCCCAGGTTCACCCGGAAATCGTCCTCGGAGATCTTTTCCGCCAGCAGCCCGAAATCCTGGTAACTCTTGGTCGCCTTGGATTGGCGCAGCGCGTCCTCGGCTTTCTTCTGGGCCTGCTTCGCCTGGTCGGCCGTGGCCTTGAGCGGCGGCACTACAGAAATACTCTGGAACGTGAACGTCTCCGGCTGCTGGAAGCGAGCCGCATTCTTCTCGTAGTAGGCTTGCAGTTCGGCCTGCGATACGGTGGCCTTGAGTTCTACATCCGTCTTCAGGACCTGCTCGATGAGCAACGAGCGCCGAATCTGCTCGCGCAATTGTTGCTCGGAACCATGCGTCTCGGCCTGCAAATACTGCTGGTATTGGTCAGGACTGTTGAACTGTTTGCGAAAATCGGCCTCGGCGCGACTCAGCTTCTCGGCCGGGACCGTGAGCTTGCGCCGAACCGCTTCCTGGTACACCAGTTCCTCAAAAATAATCATCTCCAGCGCGCCCTGACGAATTTCCGCTTCCTGCGCCTTCGGAAAGCCGTTGTGCTGTTGTGCGTAGGGAAAAATTGTATACATCTCGCGCAGCAGGTCGCGATCGGTTAGTACTGACCCGTTCACCCGAGCCACCGGTTTGTCGCTGACTTGAAGTGGTGAGGTTTGGGCGGAGGCCGGATTCGCGATGGCGGTTGGCGCGTGCGAAGCGACCTGGGCCGAAGCCGCCGAGAGTGCCACTGCCAGGAACGCGCAGATTGGGTGCCGGTATTTCATATTTCCCTCGCTCGCTAACTTCGTAAAAAGCTCGTAAAAAAAGGGGAGAGTAATCCTCTCCCCTTTTGCACATCAGCCCAAGTCTACTGGAAGACCGTCGGGATGTTGTTGGTGTTGTTGGCTTCGTTCGACTCGCCAAAGTGGCACTGGCGGCAGAACTGCGTCGTCGAAGGTGCATTCGTGTTGGTCACGTTGTTGATGTTCGGATTGTACGGACCGTTCACGAAGAAGTAGGTGGCATACCACTTACCGCCGCCATCGTTCGCGATCGGGCTCGCCGCGCTGGAGGTGTATACGGTCATCACGTGCTGGTTGTGGCAGGTGGTGCAGAGCACGTAGGGTTTTCCGCCAGCGGTAACGCCGAACGGCTGCGACCACTTTCCAGGAGCTAGAGCAGGGTAGCCGTAGTTCGCCACAAACTGAGCATACGGAGTTCCGGGGGTGACCGACATCTTGACACCGTTAAAGACCAAGCCGCTGCCGGTGCTGATGTTGGCAAGCTGGCCCACGGGGTGATCGTTCGTATAGTTGCCTGCGCCGCTGCCATCGTTTCCCAGCAGGGTCGGAATTGGCAGGCTGCCATAGGCAGTGTTCTTCAGCAGACCAATTGCTTGTTCATACGACTGGTTAGCCATCATGTTGTGTGCGGTGACGTTGCCATCGTGGCAGCTCAGGCAGAGCAGAATGCCGCCGACTTCTTGCGTTCCGGTGGCAATGCCGTTGGGCAGAACTTCCGTATAGCTTCCGTTATCGCCGAACGAGACCGTAGCGCCATACAGTGGGCTTGCGTCCTGGCCCCACAGAGCATAAGTGCCGGTGTCAGCGACACCTTTGTGGCCGGAACCGAACGAGCCGCTGTGAGGTTGGTGACAGCCGGCGCAACCGCGGCCGTTATTGTTGTGCGCGCCGAGAACGTCAATCGGTGACGAATAGTTCTGCGCCATCACCAAGCCCCCGACCGCCAAGACGAACATTACAACCAACATCGCTTTCTTCATAAAATTTCACGACCTCCATGAATGATGTTTTTCAGTCTTGTTACTAAACTCTCAGAGGCTTAGGCCGTGGGCTGCATCTTGCGCCTGGGCGCTCGTCGCAACCGCCCCTCGCCCCTATTAGTGCAAGTAGCCGCCCGAAACTGGAGGAATGAACCATTTCCGCGTTTTCTAGCGTAAGTCGCTGAATCCAGAACATTTGCCGCAACTTCTTTGACTTGTTCCGATTCGGGGGCCCCTCCCGAACTGGGGGAAAACCACCACCTAGAACTCCCGTTAGGTCAAATTCCACAGTTGCAGAGAACTACACCAGAGATGTTGCGAAACGCAGCAGACCAGGCGCGGGGAGCGCAGCTGATTCCAATTCTTCCGTAGAGTTTTTGTTCCTGCCCATCTGGATAGACGTAGCTTTGCTAGGTCTGTAGAGGAGATGGGATACGGCGCGTCTACTTGCTCGGCGGAGCCGCGACCGCTGGCGTGGCTGGAACTGATTCTTTATTCCCTGTCCCAGCTTTTTTCACGCGTTGCGCTTCTCGCTCCTTGCTCTGTTGCTCGGCCTCGGCGTCGGTGACATAGCGGAACTGTTGCACCCGGCCAGGATACATTTCCGAGGTGAACACGCGGTTGTTCTTGTCCGTGGCGATGCCGACCAACCCCTGAAACTGCCCCGGCAGCAGACCATGTCCGCCAAACGTGATCAGCAACTGCGCTTCTTTGTTGAAGACCTGCACGCGGTCCTGCTGACCGTCCGCCACCCAGATGTGGCCATCGGAGTCAATCGCCACTCCCTTGGGCCGGGCAAAATATCCCGGACCATCGCCCGCTTTGCCGAAAGTGCTCACGAACTTGCCGTCGGCGTCGAAAATCTCGATGCGGTTGTTCATCGTATCGCAGACGTACAGATTGCCGTCCTGGTCGACTGCGACGCCCGTAGGTTTCGCAAAGTCACCCGGCGTGGTGAGTTCGTGATTGTGTCCGGTGGTGCCGATCTGGCGCAGCAGTTTAAAGCTGTCGGCGTCGTAGACCAGGATTTGGTCCAGTGCGACGTCGGCTACGTAGAGCAGCCGGTTTTCTCTGTCGATTGCCATGGCGCCGGGCTCAACCATGCCGTCCGTAATAACGTCTTCGGCCTTGTGGTTCGCGTCGAACACCAGGATATGGCGCAGGCCGGGATCGGAGACGAACAGGCGGTCATTGTCGTCCATGGCCAGGCCAATGATGCGCACGAAATGCGCGTGGACTTTGTTCTTGATCAGTTCCACTTCCCGCGTTTCCGTGTTGAAGATGAAGATGGCCCCGACCTTCTGGTCCGCCACATATAAGTTGTTCTTGGAATCCACCGCCAGGCCATACGGCTCGGCCAACTGGAAAAGCACCTTGCCACTCTCGCTGGCCGCCTGCGTACCCGCTAGACGATCCATCCACTTCTGTTTCTTGGTGTTGGGAGTCTCGACTTGGGAAAGTTTCTGCGCCGAATAAAACGCCTGGTAGCGGATACGGGCGATGGCCGGCGGATTCGGCCAGACAATGTTGGAGTAATCGATGACCGGAACTTTCTTGGGCGCGTCCGTCTTTTTCTTTCCTCCGAACGCTGCCAGAGGCGCGAGCAGCGTCAGCCCTAGCAGAAACACCAAGACAAGCAGGCTCTTGCGATTGCGAATCAGGTTGGGATTGGCTTCCGACATCCTATGCATTCTCCTCATCGAACTACCTCCGCGTCAGATCTTTGTGGCAGCTGGAACAAAACGCCAAATTGTTGGCTTGGTCCTTGATCAGCAGATCGGGCTGCGCCGAGGAATGCGGCTGGTGGCACGACAGGCAGTTGATCTGCGCCCTGGTCTTGGTAATGTCGGTCGGGTCCACCACATCGGAGACCGGATGCCCTTCCACCGGATGCCCGCGCCCAAACTTCAGCGGCAGCACAACCACTTTGTTCTTCGCGAAATAGTCTTCGGGAAGCTTCACGCCTCCGTTGAAAATCGTGAGCACATGCTCCGATTCAAGTTTCTTCGGCTGCGATTCAGATCCGTGGCACTCCAGGCAGAGTCCATTGATGTTCTTGGCACGAAGCAGATGGTCGTTCTCGCTGCCATGGGGTTCGTGACAGGTCGAGCATCCCTGCTTGAAGGCGGGCTGATGCAGGAAATGCTTTTTGCCTTGCTCGGCCTGGTCGGTGTGGCAACCCAGGCAGATGTCCACGGCGTTCGTCCTGGGCAACCCCGGCTGCCGGCTGGCATGCGGATTGTGGCAATCGGTGCAGTCCCCGGCCGCTCCCGGATGCGGCACTTTTGCCTTATCAATTTTTTCTGCCTGCTCGCTGTGGCAGGTCACACAGAGCGATTTCGCATCGGCTTGCGTGAGCACCACTTTTCCGTCCTTGGCAGGAGCATGGCAAAGATCACAGGACTTGTCTGCGAACGGCGGATGCAGGAACTGCCGCATCAGTTTCGGGGCGGCCGACTGATGGGGATCGTGGCAACTGGTGCAGTCCGCCGTCGCAAAGGGCTGATCGTGATGCGCCTTCTGCAGGCTTGCGTCCTTGGCGTCGTGGCAGTCGAGACAAAGCGCCGGAGCGCCCTTGGTCAGATGAAAGTCGAACTCGGCCTTGCCTGCCAATCCAGTCTTGTGGGTCGTATGGCAGGTGTCGCACCCCAGGTCGAGGGCGGCATGACGGCTGCCCTTTTCGGGGACGTTCAATCCTTGTTTGTGGCAATCGAGACAGAGATTCTGACCCTTATCCCCCGACTCGGCTTTCAGTAACTGATTCTTGTTGTCGCTGGTGTGCGGGTCGTGACAGTTGATGCAGTCGCGCACCGCCGGAGGATGCACCGTCCCTTTGAGAGTGGCGGCGTCTTTATCGGAGTGGCAACTCAGGCACAGTGCCTGGGGAGTGGAAGTGATCAGCTTGATGCGGGTCACATCTTTATTGACCCGCACTTCGTGACAGGTCAAACATCCGGTGGCGATCGCGGAATGAACAGCCTTGCCCTTCGTCTTATCCTCATGGCACTCGAGACACTTCGCCGAGTCGACGTTTTTGTCGAGCGGAACCGGATGCTCTTTGGCTAATGCCGGCACGACCTCGATCACAAGAAAGAACGCAAGCAACTGCAGGAGGCGGGGGAGGGCCTGACTGATGCTTCCATTCCTGCTCGCACGTCGACTTGGAGACGATGGGACCATTGCCAATTGTTGCATGTGCACGATCCTAGCCTTTAATGATGTGGAACAACGGCGCGTCTTCGATTGAACTGTAAATTATTGCAACAGCTAACCTTCTACCTTACAACCCCGGTGGCCGGAATTCTCGCTGGACGGACTCGCGCTCCAGCGAATGGGCCTTCTGCCACACTCGCTCGGTGAAATCACGCACGTCGGTGCGTGGTCCGGCAGAGCCTCCGTTCCAGGTAGATTTCAAGCCCTTTGTGATTGAAATCACAGACTTGCCGCAGTGGGTCAATTCGCAGCGGCGCGTTGAAGAGATGAGTGTTATGGCTCACGCTGGCGACTCGAGCTGGGTGCGCGAGTGAGCTCAATCCATTGATCACAAACGACTTGGCAGGAAATCCGAACGTTGGCGCGGAACGTGCATTGCATGATGTGAGAAAGAGAAACGATATGGTCCTGTCATTCCGCTCCGCGTGGCGCAACCTCTGGCAGACGCTCAGTTCCATCAAGACCGGCGTCATTCTCATTATTTTGGTCGTCATCTTTTCCGCGGCGGGCACGGTCATTTTGCAGCGTCCGATGACCGACGCAGACGACATGCAGCGCGCCTACTCGCCAGCCATGCTGCGCTTTCTCGATGTCACGGGCCTGACTGACGTTTTCCATACGCGCTGGTTCGTCGCCTTGATGATCCTGGTCAGCTTAAGCATTATCGCGGCGTCGGTGCAGCGCTTCCCCAACGCCTGGCGGTACTTCGCGCGTCCTTACAAGAGTCCCGACGAAAGCTTCCGCAAGGTTCTGCCCACGCAGACACAGATCCCGGTTGCCGATGAAGAGCAGGCATTGAGCGCAGCCGAACGCGCCTTCCGCCATCTGGGACTGAAAGCCGAACGGATCGTGCGCCCTGACAGCTTCTCGTTGTTCTCGGAGCGCAATCGTATCTCCGAGATGGGAGTCTACATCGTTCATGCCAGCCTTCTGCTGATTTTCCTGGGCGGCATTGTGGACGCACTGTACGGATGGCGCGGATTCCTGATGCTAAGTCCCGGAACGGCGAGCAATCAGATCGAACTGAAAAATGGGTCGATGCGGACCATTCCGTTCTCGATCCGCTGCGATGGCACGGGCGAAGAGACTTACGCCGACGGCACTCCCAAGCGCTGGTGGTCCAAGCTGGCGGTGATCGATGGCGGACGCGAGGTATCGCGCAAAGAGATCGTGGTCAACGACCCGCTGGTCTATCAAGGACTGCGGTTCTACCAGGCCAGCTACGGCCGCACGGGGAAACTCGATCAACTGATTCTCAACGCCACTCCGGCAACTGGCACAACGCGCACCCCCCAGGAAATTTCCCTGGCGATGAACCAGACGGTCGCCCTCGATGTCGACACCAGCGTTCAACTGGTGGAGTTCATCCCTGACTTCGTGGTGCAGGATGGCCGGGTTTACGCCCGCAGTAAGGACGTGGCCAACCCCGCGGTCCACATGATCGTGACTTCGAAGAAAGCCAATACCAGCGTGAACGTGTGGCTGCCGGAAATTCCCGGCATCGACGAGAACGCGTCCTCCCCCTACATTTTCGACCCGAAAGACTTGAAGACCGGCCTTTACACCGGACTCCAGGTCTCGCACGAACCGGGCCAGTGGGCAGTGTGGGCTGGAGTCGTATTGATGGCTCTCGGCCTGACCTTTGTTTTCTACGTGGTTCATATGCGCTTCTGGGTCGTTCCCGTCGTCGATGCGCGCGGCCGCACCGTGCTGTGGGTCGGCGGTACCGCGAACCGCAATCGCGACGCTTTCGAACACAAGTTCAAGAACGTGGTGGAACAGCTTCACAAGGAACTGAAACAGGAAGTCGTGGCCTCTGCCCCGGCGCAGGCCACATCGATCGCCGGAAGGTGAGCCCGGCAACGGAGGAAGGGTATGGCACGCGCAAAAGTTGAACAGCATCCCGCGACCGGCACAACCATGGTCGTGATGGTGGGGTTGGGAATGGCGTTCCTGCTGTTCATGGCTTTTCTGAACGTGGTCAAGAGCGGAAGCATTCTGAGCGAAGCCAACCTGCTCTATGCCGCGCTGGTTTTCTACGCGGGTGCGGGAGCGTTATATCTGGGCTTTGGCGTGACCGGGACCGACGCATACATTAAGTTCGCTTCTCTCATGGTATGGGCTGGACTGCTGGCCAACACCGGGGCCGTGGCCCATCGCTGGTACGAAGCGGGCCATCCTCCATTCGCCAGTGTTTATGAAATGCTGCTCAGCTTCGTTTGGACATTGGCGGCGCTCACGTTGATCGCGGAAAAGCGCTACGGCGTGAAGGTCATCGGCACCGTGACCATGCCGGTCGCCATCGTCGGCGTCATCTTAATGCAGCTTCTGCCCAGCGAAGTCCGCCCCCTCGTCCCGGCATTGCAATCCACCTGGCTGCACGTCCACGTAACGCTCGCCATGCTGGCGTATGCGGCATGCGCCCTGAGCTTTGCGCTGGCCATGATGTTCCTCATCCAGGACAAGATGAAGACCGAGACATTCCTGGCGGCGACCAGCGTGTTCACCGTTGGAATCTATGCCGCCGTCCTGTTGCGCTTCGAGAAGTGGGGCGGCCTCAGCGTGGCCGCCTGGGACGCCGACAACAAAGCTGAGATGTTTATCTCGCGCGGCGTGCGCCTGTTCGTCACGATTCCGGATCTCGGCTGGCTGATGCTTCTGGTCTTCGCCTCTGTGGCCGCGCCTCTGGTGCTCTATGTTTTGTCACGGGTAAAGAAAAACGAAGGTTTGCTGGCGGTCGCCGATCGCGCCGTCTTCATCAGCATTCTGCTGCAATCGCTGGCGCTGGTGTTTTTCCTGCTGCGAGTACGGTCTGGAGTGTATCCGTCGCTCGACGCTGATGGGCTCTATGCCACCAGCCTGGCGGCCAGCCCGTTCATTCTTTCGGCGCTGGTCGGAGGAATCTTCGCCAACCTGCTGTACCTTTTGCTGCTCTGGCGGCGCGCGGATCTGGAGCGACTGCTGCCCGACGCCGACGCGCTCGACCGCATCACCTACAAAACGATTTGCATTGCCTTCCCCCTGCTCACCCTGATGATCGCCGCCGGCGCCTACTGGGCCAACCGGGCCTGGGGTTCCTATTGGAACTGGGACCCCAAGGAGACGTGGGCGGCGATTACTTGGCTGGTGTATGCCGGATATCTGCATATGCGCATCACCCGCGGCTGGCGCGGCCGGCGTGCTGCCTACTTCGCCATCCTGGGGTTCGCGGTAGTAATGTTCACCTTCTTCGGCGTAACCTACTTGCTGCCAGGACTACACGCGTATGCCTGAGACTATGACACATCGAACAGGTCCAGACATCCCGGCTGAAGAGGTCCCGGTAGTCACCTCTGCGCACTCGCGTACAGGTTTTTTCAGTACGGCGTATTCGGGCGCAGCCTTGCTCGAGACTCCTATTTCAACTGGACCGGTCGCGGATGATTCCGCTCCGGCGGGATCAAAGTCCGAGGATCCCGAATCCCCCTGGTTTCGCATCAACTGGGAGATCAAGGCGCTGGTCCCGATCGCCTGCGTTCTATTAGGCGGAATGTTGCTGTTCTTGCTGGCCACGCTCTCCTGGCGCGATCCCGAACGCCACATCGTCCTGTTGGTCGCGGGCGCAGGCGCCGTCGCGATCTGCGGCGCGCTCCTGGTCGTGCTCACCTATACCGTGCAGCGGCCCATGGTCGAACTGCAGCAGAAAATCGCACAACTCGGTAGCGGCGACCTCAGCGTGGCCGTGAGTTTCGCCCGCCGCAATGACGAGATTGGCGACCTGGGCCGCAACTTCAATCAAATGGTTTTGCAGCTCCGCGAAAGCCGGCTCGAGATCGAAGGCCTGCACCGCACCCAAATGTCGCGCGCCGAGCACCTTGCCACTCTGGGAGAGATGGCCACCGGCCTCGCCCACGAAATCCGCAACCCTCTTGCGGGGATTGCCGGCGTCATCGAAATCATCGGCCGCGATCTGCCGGCGACCAGTCCCGCGCGCTCCGTGGTCAAAGACGTTCGCCAGGAAATCGCCCGCATCAATCACATCGTTACCGACCTGCTGCAGACCGCACGGCCGCATCCCCCAACCGTCCGCAAGAGCGATCTGAACACCACGGTTGAACACGCCGTGATGCTGGGCCGCCAGCAAGCGCTGGCAAAGTCCATCGAGATCGCGCTCCATAAAGATCCCTCCCTGCCTGAAGTCGAGCACGATAGCGATCAGATTCACCAGGTGCTGCTCAACCTGCTGCTGAATGCTTTGCAGGCAATCGACAGGAACGGAAAAATCACGGTGACCGTGAAGCCCCAGGGAGCAACGGCGGTAGTCGAAGTGTCCGACAACGGCCGCGGGATTCCGTCCGACCACCTGCCCAACATCTTCCGCCCCTTCTACACCACCAAAGGCGACGGCACGGGCCTGGGATTGTCGTTAGCCCGCCGCATCGTGGAAGACCACCAGGGCCGAATCGACGTCACCAGCACCGTCGGTCAAGGTACCACGTTTGCCGTATTGCTCCCCCTGCGCCGCGCAGAGCCTTCGACCACGGCTTCGTAGTTCAAGGGACCGTAAGCCCCCTGTCATCCTGAGCAAAGCGAGGGACCTATGTAAGTTGCTGCTCCATCCGTTCCAAGGCCGATCCGGCGCTCCTGACCAAGGTACGTTCCTACCTTGGCGTTCTGTCAGGGATTCGTTAAGAACCTGCCTTCGCCCGGCCTGGAAGCCACGCCGCCGATGCGCACAACCCATCTCCATCCCTTCCGTAGTAAGCTAAAAGAGCATGCCGGCCGAGAAGATTCTCATAATCGACGACGAGCGCCTGGTGCGCTGGTCGCTGCGTCAGAAATGCGAAGAGTGGGGATACGAGGTCGTCGAAGCTGCGGCGGGCGATCCCGGCCTGCGTCTGGCGCAGCATGAGTCTCCCGATCTGGTTCTGCTCGATGTACGTCTGCCGGATTTGAACGGCATCCAAATCCTGGAACAGCTTAAGAAAAGCCCCGACGCCCCGGCCGTCATCATGATTACCGCCGATCCGCAGTTGGACGACGTGAAGAGTGCGCTCAAGCTGGGCGCCTATGACTTCGTCGGCAAGCCTCTGGATTTCGAGGAATTACACGTCACTATCCAGAATGCGTTGGAGGCTTCCCGGCTGCGCACTGAGGTCCAGTCTCTGCGTGGCGAGGTGCGCCGGAACACGGGTTATCACGAAGTCGTTGCGGTATCGCCGAAAACCACGGAACTGATGAGTTTCGTCCAGAAGGTAGCCGCCAGCGAGGCTACCACGATTTTGATTCAAGGCGAGAGTGGCACGGGCAAAGACCTGATCGCCAAGACGATCCACTACGATAGCTCTCGCCAGCATGGTCCTTTCGTCGCCATCAACTGTTCGGCCATTCCCGAGACTTTGATGGAAGCCGAACTCTTCGGCCACGAACGCGGGGCCTTCACCGACGCCAAGCAGATGAAGAAAGGCCTCTTCGAAACGGCCAACGGCGGCACGTTGTTCCTGGACGAAATCGGAGAACTCTCGCCCCTGCTGCAGGCCAAACTTCTTCGCGTGCTCGAGGATCAGGTAATCCGCCGGGTGGGAGGCGTGCGCGATATGCAGGTGGATGTGCGCGTTATCGCCGCCTCCAATCGCGACCTGGAAAAGGCCGTACGCGAAGGCCATTTCCGCCAGGATCTCTACTACCGGCTGGCGATTATCGCCATCTTCATTCCGCCGCTGCGCGAGCGCACCGAAGATATTCTGCCGCTGGTCGAGTTCTTCATCGACTGGTACAACCGCAAGTTCAAGAAATCAGTGCGCGGCATTAACGCCGAAACGCGCCGGTTGCTGCTGGCTCACAACTGGCCAGGGAATGTCCGCGAGCTCAAGAACTCCATCGAGCGCGCCATGATCCTGGAAGACGAGTTCATTCTGCGGCCGGTCTACATGCCGTTCGCCGTGGGCGAAGCTGCCCGCAGTGGCTTGACCGCATTCGAGGCCAGCAGCACGCCCGGCGATGCCGCTGGCAAGCAACTTCCCAATGGCCGCGTGCTTCCGCGACTCTACATTCCCGAGGAAGGAACCTCTTTAGAAGAGGTGGAGCGCGCCATGGTCGAACTCGCCATGCGCCAAGCCAATGGCAATCAGACCCACGCCGCCCGCCTGCTCGACATCAGCCGCGACGCTCTGCGCTACAAGCTGAAGAAATTCGAACTCGTCACCGCCGGCGACGACGAACCCGCCGCAGACTCGGTCCCCTCCGAAAACTCATCCGGCTAGAAGCCCTCAAGCAGCCTTACGGCGATTGCTGAAACGAAACAGGGGCTTCCTTTTCGGAAGCCCCATGGCGCCAGTATGAGCGGTATAAAGAGCGCCAACTCTCGAATTTTCTATCCGCGCGAGGCGTGCTCTTTCGCCTTGGCAATGTACTGCTCAACCTGCTGCCGTTGCGGATAGTCGGGATTCGCTTTCAGCAATTGCTGCCAGGCCTCAATCGCGCCCTTAGGATCTTGTTTGCCTTGCCAGCGCACCCAGCCCAGGTTGAACAGGGTCTGCGGATGTCCCGGCCGGTATTTCAAGGACGTCTCCATCGACGCCAGGGCTTTTTCAGCGTCTCCCGTGTACCAGTAAGCTGTGCCCATATCGGTGCGCACATCTGGATTCTCGGGATGAATCACCAGCGCCCGCTCGTAATATTGGATCGCGCTGGGGAACTGTTTTCCGTCATAAAACAAGTCGCCGAGTTTCACTAACGAGTCAAAGTCGTTGGGATCCTTATTCACAGCTTCGAGTAACGGTGCCGCGGCCTGCGTCAGGGCGGCTTGCGCGTTGGGGTCAGGCTGCTGCTTTTGGAAGCCACTTCCCTGCTGGGTAGTCGTCGAGGCTGCGGCCTGCGCTGCAGCGGGCGACGCCGATCCCCGAAAGAGATATCCCAGAGCCACGCCCAGCAGCAGGCAGAACGCCGCCAGCAGATAGGCCTGCCTGCCCGTCCACGCTCCGCCAGCGCTGGCGGCATTAGTAGTTGATTGCGACTCGGTGATCTTTCCTTCGCTCATTTTCTTTCTCCAATTTGGTGCCGGCAGGCGCCCATTCCGGCGATCCCAGGTGAAACAGGCGTGTGACCGCAGCGGTCATCTGCTCCTGTTCCTCCTTCTCTGGAAGTTCCTTGAGCTCGCGCGCCAGGGAGCTGGCAATCTTCTGTATGACCTGCTTTGTGATTGCGTGAAGCGACTGATCCTGCTCCCGGGTAAACGGCCCGCGCTCTTCGATGAAGGACTCCAGTTCCTGCCGGCAAATTTCGTCGAGGCGGTGGCGCAGCGCCACAATAGTCGGCACCACACTTTCCGCCTGCAGTTTCCCGCGGAAAGCTTGCGCTTCCGCAGCCACAATCTTTTCCGCCTCCGCGGCCGCCGCCGTGCGATCCGCGGCATTGTTCTTGACCACGCGCTCCAGGCCATCCAAGTCATAGAGCAGGATTCCGTCCACTCTGCGCACATCGGGGTCAACATCCCGCGGCATGCCAATATCCATGATGACCAGCGCCACGCGGTTGCGCTCCATGGCGATTCTTTCCGCTTCCTCCCGGGTCAGAACCACATGCGGGCATCCGGTCGAGCTGATTACGATGTCAGCGCCCAGCATGCACTTCCACCGGTCGGCCAGCGTGGCCGCCGTCCCTCCCAACTTTTCTGCCAATTCGCATGCGCGTGTCGCTGATTGGTCAATCACGACCACCGATGCGGCTCCGCTGTCAATCAGGTGGCGGGCGGACAGTTCGGTGATCTTCCCCGTCCCCAGCAGCAACACTCTCCGGCCATCCAGAGATCCGAAGATATGCCGCGCCAGGTCGAGCGCGGCCGTCGGAATCGACACCGACAGCTTTTCGATCGCCGTTCCCTCGCGCACTTGCTTGGAAACATCCAGGGCTTTCTCCAGCACCGCGTTCAAGAACCGTCCGGACGCGCTCACAGTTCGCGCCTGCTCCCACGCGGCTCTCACCTGCGAAACAATCTGCGGCTCGCCCAGCACCAGGGAATCGAGCCCACACGTCACGCGGAAAACGTGGGTTAGGGCGCACTCGTCCAGCAGGCGGTAGAAGTGCTCCCACTCGCTCAGCTTCAGGCCGTGCCCGACACTCAGAAAGTGGAGCAGCGAATTCGCGGCCAGCGTGGGCTCGCTCGCCCATACCAGGAATTCCGTGCGGCAGCAGGTCGAAAGGACGACCACTTCTTCAATGCCTTCTGCACTCTTCAGTTGCCGCAACACTTCGTAGCGCCGGTTCTCGCCGATCCAAAAGCGTTCTCTCATGACCAGCGGGGCGGTGCGGTGATTCAGTCCGATCACCATGAGCGTGGGTTCCAAGACGAACACCTCGGGCGCAAGTAGCAACTATGGAAGCGCAAGCCGTTTGCCAAAGAACCACACGGGCCGTCCGTGTCAATCACTGTGTTTTCAGTAAGTTGTGCGTCAGACCAAGGATCAGGAATGGTTCAGAACTCCGGCAGTGCGGCATATGGCGCGGACCGCGAGTCTTTTGACGCGATGTTCATGGCCCACACCAACTTAGACCCGGATCACGATCACGACCCGCCGTGACCGCAATCACTGACCGATACCCCGTTGTCCGTGGAAACTCTGTACGTTCTTATCCAGTCTCGAAACTCGTCCGCGAGATTCCCCAGCTTCAGCGCAGACGAACAACCGAGACAGCTGAGGTTCTGAAAGGGAAAAGCAATCATGAAGATGACGAAGCTAGTAATCCTGATCGCGATGATCGCCGTGGCACTGTTCCTCGTTCTGCCCAACCTGTCGTGGGCAGCTGATGACGGCGCAGCCGTCTATAAGGCAAAGTGCGCTGCCTGCCATGGTGCAGACCTCGCGGGGAAGCCGGCTGCTAAGATTCCCAGCCTGGTTTCCGACAATGCCAAGAAAGCCTCCGATGCGGATCTGACCGATATGATCGCTAACGGCGGCAAGGACAAGAAAACCATGCACGCGTTCTCCAACAAGGGCTTGACACCGGACCAGACCAAGATGGTCGTGTCCTACATACGCGAGGCGCAGAAAAAGTAATCAGCGTCCCAGTGGTAGGGATCGCTGTTCCGAAGGGCGAATCCGCGCTGCCCAAACAGGCAACCGCGACACGATGCGAGGGTGAGTAATCCCGCTCACCGGCACCCTCTGGCCTCCAGCCGGATTTGCCGGATGCCCCTCGGCGGTTCGCCACCCACGGAACAGCCGGCCCGGGTCAATGTGCTCACCCGTAGACCCGGGCATTTGTTTCTCAGCAGGTCGTCATAGGAAAACCAGCAAACCTCGACTTGTTGCGAAATTGGTCACGATTGCCTGTGATTGCAATCACAGACCTTTTTCCCTCTCGGAAAGTACCCTGAACTTGCTTGTGGGCTTCGCCGAAGGGGGCAACATCATGGTCGTCGCCGGCACTACTCCAAACATGGGCCGCATGGCTCATGATTTTTCTAAAAACCCCATGCTGGTCTACTGGGAGATGACTCAGGCCTGCGGTCTCGCCTGTAAACACTGCCGCGCCGAGGCCATGCCCACGGCGCATCCGCTGGAACTCAATACCGAAGAGAGCCGCCGGTTCCTGAGCCAGCTGGTTGGCTTTGGCGAGCCCTTGCCGCACCTGATCCTCACCGGCGGCGATCCGCTCAGCCGCAAAGACATCTACCCGCTGATCGACTACGCAAACGGGCTAGGCCTGGAAGTTTCTATTACCCCGAGCGCCACTCCCGAGTTGACCAACGACGCCATCACCAAGCTGCAGGCGCACGGAATTCAAAGCCTGGGACTCAGCCTCGACGGCTCCTGTGTCGAGAAGCACGACAACATCCGCGCGGTTCCCGGAACATTTGAGCGCACCATGGAAGCGGCCCGCCATTGCGGACGCCTTGGCCTTCCCATCCAGGTCAACACTCTGGTCGCCGAAGAAACCGCCGACGATCTGCCCGCCATCTACGAGTTATTGCGCACCAGTTTTCCGGTCATGCGCTGGAGCCTGTTCTTCCTGATCTCGGTGGGACGCGGCAAGGCCTTGAACGAAGTCCCGCCTTCCCAGGGCGAAACCATTATGCGCTGGGTGTTCGATCTCTCGCGCCAGTCGCCGTTCGCCATCAAAACCACCGAGGCCCCATCCTATCGCCGCATCGCGATTGACATGATGCGCTCGTCCGGCATGGCGACGCCCGAAATGAAGGCCACCTCCGTCTACCAAGGCTTCCAGATTCGCGACGGCCACGGCATCGTCTTCGTCTCGAACCTGGGAGATGTTTATCCCTCCGGATTCCTCCCCCTCCGCTGCGGCAATGTCCGCACCGGTTCGCTGGTCGACGTCTACCGCAACTCCGACGTCTTCCGCGCACTGCACTCCCCCGACCAGTTCCATGGAAAGTGTGGGGCCTGCGAATACAGCCACATCTGCGGAGGATCGCGCGCGCGCGCCTTTGCCTACACCGGCGACGCCCTGGGTACAGACCCGTTCTGTCCTTATGAGCCTGGAACGACAGCAGGGGTGGCTTAGAACAAAGGAAATTCAGGAATACAACTTGATGGGCGCGACCACCCGCGTGATCGTTCCACTCGGACTTGGTTGATCGGGCTTCAGACCGCTTCGCATCGACGCGAACAGCCCGATCAGCTGACCCAGCATCACATCCAGCACAGGGCGATAGTGGTCGGGAAAATTCGCGGCGCAATCCAGAGACAAACAGTAGTCCGCCAGCGACGACACATCGTCGCCCCCGCGTGCTGTGACCACCGCCCGCACCCGCCCTAAACGCTTGCGATCGATCTCCCGCAGCAGATCCAGTTCGTACCCACGCCGCCGGCCGTCGCTCGATAAGAAAGCCACAAACAGCGTCTGCCCGTCGACGCTCGACAGTGGCCCGTGACGCAGTCCGAGTGGCGTTTCTGCGATGGTGGTCACTTTCCCGGCGCTGAGTTCCACCACTTTCAGCGCGGATTCGTCGGCCACCCCTCGCAGCGCTCCCGCCCCAACAAAACACGTCCGCGTACAACCCAGCAACGTAATGGCGGCCGCCGCCTCGGCAGCCGCGGGAAGAAACCGTCGGCCGGTCTCGCTCATTTGCGCGACCACCTCGCCGAACTGGGCATGCTCTTCCAGATGCCCCACGCATTGCCCGGCGAGGACCATGTTGCTGAACGAACTGGTCATGGCGAGCCCGCGGTCGTTCACCGCATCGTCCAGCACCACAGCGAAAGCGCGATCCACATGTCGCGCACACAGGTTTGCCATGGGTCCCTGCGGATTGCAGGTAATCACCAGATGCCGGATTTCTCGATGCCGTTCGAGCGCCCGCTCCAACAGCGCCACGCCCTCCGGACTCTCACCCGAGCGTGAAAACGACATCCAGAGATATTCTTTTCCCGGACGGTGGAAGTCTTCGAATTCGGTCAGCAGTGTGGTGCTGGGAATGGGCCAAACTTCGCACCCCCATCGCCGGCGCAGCAACGGAGCCAGCGCCCGGCCCGTGTAATCCGAAGTGCCTGCGCCGACCAGGTATACGGTGGGCGAAGAAGTGTTGCCGCGGCCGATTCCGGCACGCCTCAAAACGTCGTTCAAATCAGCGCGCTGCTCCTGGCAGCGCTCGTACGTCTTTTTCCAGGTATCGGGCTGCTGCCAGATTTCGCGAGGCGTGTGCTCCAGCCCGCGTTCGACTTTTTCCTTCTCCGGCAAATCCAGCAGCGTGCGCAACGGGTCGGCCAAGGTTCCATTTCCTCCAGTGAAAGACACTGTAGTCTATTACAGTCCGACTCCGTTGAAAAACATTCGAAAGAAAAAGACATCCTATTTCGGAAGCAAACGTTCGGATGCACTTTTCTGAAACCGCGCGCCACCTTTCCGCAACTAATCTGCCTGACAAGTGTTTCTTTTTTCTAAGGAGAGAAAACCATGAGCCGTGGTTCGCACCCATTGAGTTCGCTACTCCTGGCGGCGGCGCTGACTTCGTCGTTGGCGGGAATCGCCTGCGAGCATCATCACTACTATCGCGTGTACGATCCGTACTATACGGATTATCACGTGTGGAACGACGATGAAGTTGCTTACTACAATCGCTGGTCCGATGAGACCCACCGCGACCCGCACCGTGACTTCCGCAAGCTCCGTCCCGAAGAACAAAAGGAATACTGGACCTGGCGGCACAACCACGGCGACCACGACCGAGACCATCATTAAAAGCCTGCCCAGGCTCTCAGTGGCCGAGCGCCCTGAGAGCCTGATCCGCAGTCGTCAGTCGGGCTCCCAATCGCTCTAACTCTGTAGTCGTCTTTTTGCCGTCTTCTTGTTTCAGGGTTCCGATCGCATCTTGCACCACGGCCACGCGTCGTCCGCGTTGGAGCAAACCCTTGATCGCTAAGCTCACGCAATATTCCGTCACCACTCCGAAAACCACAAACTCAGCGTGACTTCCGAGCCGCTGGACCAGAGCGTCCGCGTGCCGGCTCTCAAAAATATTCAGCGTCTGCTTTTCCAGCAGGATTTGCTGGTACTGCGACAAATCCTCCGGCAATTTCGCCTCCGCATCGTTCGGCACCCGCAGAACTCTTTCGGTCAACGCCTCCGGCACAAGTTCCGCCCCCGCAGTTCCCTTCACGCAATGCGGCGGAAAAATCTTGAACTCCGGATCGTCCGGCGTATGAAAACATCCATGCGAAACCAGGAATACCAGCCCCTGTCGGGCCGCATCGGTCAGCCGCCGGACGTTAGGCAGCAACTTCTCCGCCCCCGGCACATACAACCTGCCGCCAGGCAACATGAAATCCGCCTGAACATCTACTTCCCAAAGAACAAAATCATCTGAAACCATAGGGCTCCTTGCCAGCGATGGCCTTCCCCTTATAATTTACGATTCCGCAGATCCAGGCAAGCGATCAACATCAGCCAAGAGGCGCGACGCATGCACCATAATTTTTTCAAGCAGAAACGCATTACCGTCTTCGCGATCTGGTTGGCCCTCGCAGCGCCTCTAGTCGCTCAGAACACGATCCCCGAGTGGTGCCGCCCGCTGCCGCGCCCTGAGTACAAGAATCTCGAGCACATTCCCGTCAGCGATGCGTGGTTCGAAGTCTACAAGCCGGCGCGCGACGTCTTCGCCATCTACGAACCGCATCAGGCCGAAGAGGTCATCAGCTATCTAATCGTCGGCAAGCGGCGAGCTCTGCTGTTCGATACCGGCATGGGCATCAGCGACATCAAGAAAGTAGCCGCCGAACTCACGAAGCTGCCGATCATCGTGCTGAACTCCCACACTCACAACGATCACGTCGGCGGCAACTGGCAATTCAACACGATCCATGGCATGGACACCGACTTCACGCGGAAAAACGCGCGCGGCTCCCGCGAAGACGCACAAGCGGAGATTACGCCGGACCAGATTTGTGGCGCCCTGCCCAATGATTTCAACGCAAAAGCCTACGCCACTCGGCCATGGAAGATCACAGCCCACACCCACAACGGCGATCGTTTCGATCTGGGGGGCCGCACGCTTGAGGTCATCGCCACTCCCGGTCATACCTCCGACGCCATTTCCCTGATCGATCGCTCGAACGGCCTGCTCTTCACTGGAGATACATACTATCCCGCTCCGATTTGGCTTTTCCGTCCGGAAACCGATCTCGACGCATATGCGGCGTCCATCCGCCGACTCGCGGCACTTGCGCCACACGTCAACCTGGTTCTGGGCGCGCATAACATTCCGATCGCTCCGCCCTCAGTTCTTCCTCAACTCGTAGCTGCTTTCGATGCGGTGCGTGCGGGAAAAGTGCCCGCCGTCCCGGCTTCGCCCGGAAAGGTCCTGTACAAGGTAGACGACATTTCGTTTCTGATGCGCGCCGACAATCGCTAAAAAGTTCGAGCCGCGCCACAACTCCCATTCGCGCTTGACTTCGTTGCCCCCGCGTTAAAAGTCTCTCTCGGTGAAACTCAGCTTCTGTGATCTAATCTCGGCGTCGCAATTCTCGCACCTGATCACCACTCGGAGAGATACATGCACATTTGCCCGAAACGGCCGGTCATCCTTTTCATCGTTTATAGTCTCGTCAGTTTTGCATCCGCGCAGTCTGCCAAGCCATCAAGCGCGCCGCCCGCCGATCTCGACGCCTACGTCGCCTCTTCCATGAAAACCTTCGAAGTCCCCGGCATGGCCGTCGCAATTGTGAAAGACGGCAAGATTGTCGTCGCCAAAGGCTTCGGCGTCCGCAAGCTGGGCGATCCCACTCCCGTCGACGAATTCACCATGTTCGGTATCGGCTCCAACACAAAAGCTTTCACCACCGCTGCCCTCGCCACGCTGGTCGATGAAGGCAAGCTTTCTTGGGACGATCCCGTTTACCAGCGTCTTCCCGGCTTCGTCATGTACGACCCCTACGTCTCGCACGAAATGACCATCCGCGACCTGCTCACGCATCGCAGCGGCATGGGACTCGGGGAAGGCGATCTGCTCTTCTGGCCGCACTCCACCTACACGCGCGAAGAAATTATCCACAAACTGCGCTTCATGAAGCCCGCCTCCAGTTTCCGCAGTCACTACGCCTACGACAATCTGCTCTACATGACTGCCGGACAGATCATCCTCGCTGTCACTGGCACTTCCTGGGACGATTACATTCGTCAGCGCATTTTCGCGCCGCTCGGCATGAACCACTCCAACGTCACCAACATCAACATCAAGCCCGCAGATAACGTCGCCTTTCCCCATTCGCGCATGGAGAATAAACTACAAGTCATTCCTTTCGAAGACCTCGACAACGCCGGCCCCGCCGGCGCCATCAATTCCTGCGCCGCCGACATGGCCAAGTGGGTACAGTTGCAACTCAATCGCGGCAAATTTCCGGATCGCGATGGCCGCCTGTTCAGCGAGCAGCGCTCCAACGAAATGTGGTCCGCGCAAACCATCTTGCCGATCGATAATTACTCTTCACCATTATCGGGATTGAAACCAACTTTCGCGGATTACGCCCTAGGCTGGGAATTGCGCGACTACCACGGTCGCAAACTCGTCGGCCACACCGGAGGCGTTGGCGGATTCGTCTCCCGCGTCATGCTCGTGCCCGAAGAAAATCTCGGCGTAGTCGTACTCACGAACGCCGAAGAGGGCGGCGCCTTCGACTCCATCCTCTACCACGTGCTCGATCACTACTTCGGCTTGCCTCCCACCGACTGGATCGCCGCCTACAAGACGGTCAAAGATACCGAAGAGAAAGACGCCGCAGAGACCATGAAGAAGGCCGAAGCCGCCCGGGCCGCCGACTCCAAGCCCTCCCTTCCCCTCGATAAATATGCCGCCGTTTACAACGACGCGTGGTACGGACCGATCACCATCCGCCTGGACAATGGAGGCCTCGTGATAACTTTCGACCACACCCCCACCATGATCGGCGACCTGCAACCCTGGCAACACGACACCTTCAAAGCTCATTGGCGCGCCCGCACCATCGAAGACGCGTTCGTGACTTTCGCTCTGAATCCGGACGGCACAATCGACAACGCCAGAATGGCCGCAGTCTCCCCTCTGGCGGACTTCAGCTTCGACTATCAAGATCTGCTACTAAAACCAGCAGAAAAGAAATAAGAAGAGACGGTGGGACGGGCTTCAGCTTTCAGCTTTCAGCTTACAGCTAACAGCTTAACCGATGAGCCAACAACCAAAACTCCTTGTCATTCCGACCCCCGAGCGAACGCGAGGGGCGGAGGAATCTCGGTTCTCGATCGGGCAAGCTAAGATTTTAAATTTCAATTCCTAAAGGCTTCAACGTGGCCATCCCAGACAATCCGTCTCTGCGATCCGCAGAGGCCGAAGTTCAGTCTCACAGCGCCGGCCTCCGCCGAGAACTCGGCCTCCTCGACCTGATCCTCGCTCAGATCCTGCTAGTAGTAGTCCCCGACTTCTTCGGCACGGCAGTGAAGGCCGGTCCCGCCCACGTGGTCCTGTGGCTGTCGGCCATGCTGCTGTTCTTCATCCCGTTAGCGCTGATCGTCGCCCACCTGAATCGCCTGATGCCCTTGGAAGGCGGTCTCTACGAATGGGCGCGCCTCGCCTTCAGCGATCAGATCGGTTTCCTGGTGGCGTGGAATCTGTGGCTCTTCATCATGCTGTATGTTGCGATCATCGGGCTGGTAACGACGACCTTCGTGGCCTATGCCGTGCCTTCGCTGGCCTGGATGGCCGACAACAAGTGGGCCGTTCTGGCAGCCTCAGTGCTTCTGATCGCAGCGCAAGTGCTGCTGGCTGGCATTGGCTTCCATGTCGGAAAATGGTTTAACAACGCTGGCAGCATTGCCGTGCTCATCACCGTAGCCGTACTCGTAGCCCTTCCGCTGGTGAACGTACGAAATGGAACCTTGTCCGCCTTTCATCCTCTGCGTCTGGTCGCACCCCCGCTCACCGTCTTCACGCTCAGCGTGTTCAGCAAAATGACCTTTGGTGCTCTCAGCGGCTTTGAATATGTCGCCATCTTCGCCGGAGAATCGCGCAACCCCGCCCGCAACATCGGACGCTCCATCCTGATCACCGCGCCCGTCATCGCACTGATCTATATCTTTGCGACCAGCGCGATTCTGGCTTACGTTTCGCCCGACGCCGTCGACGTCATAGGCCCCATCCCGCAAGCCCTGCGCCGAGGCTTTGGCAACTTCGGCGCCGTCATCGTCCCGGTCGCCATCTTCCTTCTGCTGACGAACTACCTTTCCACATTCAGCCTCTATTTCAGCGGCAGCGCTCGGCTGCCCATGGCCGCCGGCTGGGACCACCTTCTACCCCCATGGTTCTCGCGTCTGCACGCCCGCTACAAGACGCCTGTCAACTCGATTCTTTTCCTGGGAGGCGCAACCCTGGCCGCGAGCATCGCCGCCCTGATCGGCGTCGGCGAGCAGGAGGCCTACGAACTTCTTCTGACCTGGGGCTTTACGTTTTACGGCATCGCATATCTGGCGCTGTTTGCCATTCCCCTGCTCGCGCCGAAAGCCAGCGGAATCCGTCCCCGCCTTGGCCTGCGCGCTGCGGCTGCGTCAGGCTTTCTCGTGACCTTGCTTTTCGTCGTGCTCTCGATCTTCCCGGTGATCCGAGTCGAGAGCCAGTCCCGCTATTCCCTGAAGATCGCCGGAGTTGTGCTGGGAGCGAATCTTCTCGGCTGGATGATCTATCGAGCCGGTCAGCGGAGGACCACAGTTTTAGGAACGCCGGACTATTTCATTTTCAGAATGTGAGGATAGCCGCCCTCGGCTGTCCAGCCGAGCAAAGGTCGGCTGTTCTTCTACCGCAGAAACACCCGCCCCGCATCCTCCACCCGCACGCTCGATTTCCGCCGTGCCCCAGTCCCCAGGTTGTAAACCACAAGCACATGATCTTCCACGATCAGCACTTCTTTCTCGCTGATCCAACCGACTAGCACCGCATGCGGCACAAACCCAACCCGCCGCGAAGTATCTTCCATGCTCTTCACTTCCACCGCCGGCAACTCCGCCAGCCCCTTGCGAATCCGCTGCGACTCCTCGGGATTCGCGTCTCCCTCCTCCGACAGTTGAAATGGCTTGTTCAGTTGCGCCGTCGAAACAATGGTCATGGCCACGTATCCCAACTCCGGCGACAGGCGCGCGGTCGACGTATAGAAACTCACATCGTAGTCGGGATTCTTGTACGTCGCCTGCTCGTCAAACACCGCGCGCTTCTTGCCGTTACTCAGTACGAGCGTCTGATCGTTACTCTGATTCGACCACCCGCAGCAGCCGGTATCCGGAATCGCCTCGACAATCGTGCTCCCACCAGACGCCGCGTCCAGCACACGCTGCAAAGGCTCAGCCAGCGGATCAGCCGTCCACTTCCCAGTCTGTTCCTGATACCGCGTGCTCGCTTTGTACTCCGGCTCAGTCTGTCCCGCAACAAACTGCGTCATCAGAAAAAACTTCTCCGCGCCGCTCTCCGGCGCCCAAACTACGCCATACGGACAACTCTCCTCGCAAGTCCCAGTCGCACAGCGGCAGTCCGGAAATTTCGAAGTGGCCAACTCCTCGCGTCCCGCGCCATTCAGATCAGTTTGCCAAGCTTGCCAGGTCGTAGCGATCGAAAGATCCACTCCCTCTCGCTGCAGTCGCCGTGCCTCGTTCGCGAACCAGAACAAATGTCCGCCGTCCGCCGCCAGGTAAGCCGCCGGAGCCGTCTCCGTGACCGCCTGGTTCGATCCCGTGGCGTTGACCTCTCGCTTCACACCCAGATCGATCGTAATCGCACTGCGCCCGTTCCAAAACCACGCCTTGTGCACCGACGCAACATCTTCCTCCGAAAGCGGTAGCGATACCGCCGCCGCATACAGAATCTGCCCCAGACGGTTCACCGAAACGTTCCCCGGCGATTGCACTGCCTCGGCCGGAACCTTGACCGTCTGCTTTGCCGCAAATGTAGCGGGATCGTACTCCACCAACTCTCCCGGCGCGCGCAGCACCCACAGCCGCTTCCCTTGCCCCAGCAACGGCGCGGTCAGCAGCAACAGACCGCTCACGACCTGCAACATTTTCCGCATGAGGCTCTTGAGACGTACGCCGAAGCTCACCGCGTCGCGACCAACGGCAGTTCGATGAAGCTCGCCTGATCAGGTGAATGGAAGACGCGCTGCACCGCCTTCTTGTAGTCCCCCGGCTTGGCCCAAAAAATATTCGGCACAAACGTTTGTGGATTGCGGTCATACAGCGGAAACCAGCTCGACTGAACCTGCACCATGATCCGGTGCCCGGGCAGAAAAACATGGTTCGCCGTCGGCAGCACGAAGCGGTAGAGCAAAGCCTGGTCGGGCGCGATCGCCTTCGCCGTCTCCAGGCTCTCCCGGTAACGCCCGCGGAAAATGTCAGCGGAAACCATCAGCTGATAGCCGCCCATCGCCGGTTGCCCGGCCACCTCATCGGGATACACGTCAATCACCTTAACCACCCAGTCGGAATCGGTTCCGCTAGTGGACGCGATTAAGTTCGCCGCCGGTTGCCCACTGATCTTCACCGGCGCCTTCAACACGTCCGACGCAAACGCCAACACATCGGGCCGCCCCGACGCCTCCCGCTGATCATCGACCAGCCATTCCGCCCAGGTGAATCCCTCGCCGTATCCCACAGGTTGAATCGGTCGCGAGCGAAAGGGCACGGGCTTAGCCGGATCAGAAACATATTCGTCGAACGCCGTGTCACCACTCTTTGGAGCATCGAAGCCCAACTTGAGTCCTGCTCCAAGGTAGAGCCGAGTCGCGTGGATCGTGCATCCGCTGGAGCATCCCGCGGGCCACGACGGCAACCGCCGCCACGTGTTCGTTCCGGTTTCAAACGCGGTTACCGGAGCCACATCCGCCTTCGCCGCCCCATCCTTCAGATATTGATCGAGAAATGGCCGCAGAATGTTCTCCCGGAAATAAAGCCCGGTATCGCTATTGAATTTCAACGCTCCCAGCGTGCTGCCATCCCCAATCTCCTGCCCGTGGTGCCACGGCCCCATGACCAGAAACACTTTATCGTTGTCGGTATCCTTGGGCTTCATCGCTTTGTACAAAGCCGGCGCCCCGTAAATGTCTTCCTGATCCCACAGGCTGTCGACCAGCATCACCGGCACCTTCAACGGTTGCGCCGCAAGAATCTTGTCCATGGCCTGCTGCTGCCACCAGGCATCGTAGCTCGGATGCTCCAGCAACTTGCGCCAAAAGCCGACTTGCTCCAAGCCATGCCGCCGGCCCAGTTCTCCCGCCGATCCCGCCTCCATAAAAACGTCGTAATCGTCGAGGTGACTGGTCCACCACAACGCGCTGTTGTCGCGGGTCGCCTCCTGCTCGTAGATGTACGGCATGTTCTGTTCTCGAAACGCGCCGTTGTGGAACCAGTCATCTCCCCTCCAGCCATCCACCATGGGATTCATCGGCACCGCCACTTTCAGCGCGGGGTGCGGATTTACCAGCGCCATCAACGGCAGAAAGCCGTCGTAAGAAATACCCAGGATACCCACTCTTCCATTGCTCTCCGGAATATTCTTTGTCAGCCAGTCGATGGTGTCATAAGTGTCGGTCGAGTGGTCGACTGCCGTCGGGTTTAGCGGCCCGTGCAGCGGACGCGTCATCACGTAGTCGCCCTCCGACCCGTACTTGCCGCGCACGTCCTGCACCGCGCGGATGTACCCCCCTTCCACAATGACTTCCACGGCATTGTCGTAGCCGTTCAGAATCGAACCGAGGTGTGAACTCTGCGCGTGATTCAGTTGCGCGCTGGCGTTATAAGGCGTCCGCGTCAGCAGGATGGGCGCGTTCTTCGCGCCCTTGGGAATCACGATCACCGTATGCAGTTTCACGCCGTCGCGCATCGGGATCATCACGTCCCGCTTGACGTAGTCGAAACTGTCCGTCACCGCTTCGACTTTGGCCGGAGTTTCGCTGGCCAACGACGCGCTCGACGGAGCCGTTTGCGCCACCGAAAATCCCAAAAAGACCGGGCCGGCGAGAAGGGTCGGAAGCCAGCATAGAATACGAACGCGAGAGATTATTTTCGTGAAAAGTTTCATTGGAGTGACGCGATAGTAACTCGTCAACCGGCGCCTCGCCAAATCACCGATCCAACGAGTGTGGTGTCCCGCAAATTCGCGTCAGAAGCGGAGAACCTACCAGCCGAAAAATCCTGGTCTTTGCGTTCTTCGAGCCCCTCCGCGACCTTCGTGGTTCAAGCTTTGTGCTGCTCCCCTCGGACGCGGCCGACACCGGCTTGGAAGCGTACACAGAAACTTGTTCTAAGCGATCCGGCGACACGACCCGTAACCTTCGCGCCTTTTCCGTTTCCCGAACAAAAGCGAACTCGATGTCCGCTTTGACCCTGCCAGTGATACCCTACCCAAATCTCACCACCGGGGTGAAGGGCTCGAATGGACGCTGAAAGCGTCGAGCTTCCCTTACGTCGAGCTTCCCTTATAATGACCGGGGCTCAAAACGGTTTCGCGATCGCACTTCATTGCACCATCATTCGTCGCATCAGCATTCGTCGCGCCACGAGTCGTGGCGTCAGGAGTCGTCGCACCAGCGTTCCACCTAACACGCTCGCGCTCTTCAGTTATGGCAGTAGACTGCAAAACTACAAAGCCCGGGATCGAAGCGGCCAGCCTGACCGACGTCGGCCGCCAGCGCAGCAATAACGAGGATTCCTATCTCTATTGGGAGCCCGACTCCGACGAGGAATTCCGTCGTAAGGGCCGCCTCGCCGTGATCGCCGACGGCATGGGCGGTTACGAAGGCGGACAAGAGGCCAGTCGCATCGCAGTCGAGACCGTACGCCACGTCTACGACCATTCCTTTGGCGTCAATCCGCAAGATACCCTGCTCCAAGCCTTCGAATCCGCTCATCAAAATATTCAGCGTTATGCCACGGAGCATCCGCAGTTCTACGGAATGGGAACCACCTGCACCGCTCTCTCCATCGTAGATCGCCAGCTCCACTTCGCCCATGTGGGCGACAGTCGCCTCTACCATATTCGCGCCGAATCCATCTCCAGACTTACACGCGATCATTCCTTCGTCGGCAGGCTGGTCGAGAGCGGCATCGTACGCTCAGAAGACGCTGAGTCCCACCCCCAGCGCCACATTCTTACCGCCGCCCTCGGATGCGGTCGGGAAGTTGCGCCTCACGTTCCCGATCGTCCCTTCCCCTTGGAAGAGGGAGACACGCTTGTCCTTTGTACCGACGGGCTCTGGGGTCTGGTCGGCGACCGCGAACTGGCCCAAGTCGCGCAAGCCGCTCCGCCCGCGGAAGCTTGCCTCAAGTTGGTGAGAATGGCGCTGGAGCGCGGTGGTCCGGACAACATCACCGTACTAGTTCTGCGTGTCTCTGCCTGATCGGTCCGGGCCAGCACCCGTCATCCCCTCCTCGCGTTTACGACCCGGTCACTGAGTGATATGACGATTTTCACCACTCGAGACGATTGCCTAACCGAGTGGCGGCTCCGATAGCTTCCGGTTGGCGACCATTCGGGAGTGGCTTGGAGGTTCGCACCGCCCATGTACATGGGCAGATCATTAGCCTTACTTCTGCACCAGGAACTCTGACATAGAAGGTGCGCTGGCCGCTGCACCTGGAGGATTCGATAACCGAAGTGCCTCCATTACAGTACGTAGCATGCTTTGATGCTGATATAGCGTAGTGGATGTTTGCGTAAAGCCGACCTTTACGTCCGGTCCCCAGAGAACTGGAGCGACTTGACCGCCTCCGTGTGCGGTATCGCTGCTTGCCGCTTCATCGAAGTCTACGATGAGAATGCCATCCCCTCCGGATGCGAATGCAGAGGAGTTGGACAAGGGGGCGATCACGTTCGTTTGCAACCAAGCGTCCGCCTGCTGAGGCGTTCCATTGTGTGCATCGTCATCGATATTTGGAACAATAAATGAGAATTCAGGTAACGTACCGCTGGCCAGGTCCGCAGCGAACTGTGTAAACGGCCAGATGCATTGATTCGCCACCTGCGGGTTGTCGGCAACATCGGAGAGCATTGCAAACGGATTATGCCGAATCAGGTACAGTCCTGTATTTCCGCCAAGATAGCCCTGGGTAATGCCTTCTGCATAGACCTTGAACGAGACACCAGAAGCCAGCATTCGCCGGGCCAGATTGTCTACATTCCAGACGGTGGTGGAATTGTCATCCGTCGTCAGCAACTGTCCTGTAGTCAGCATGAAATAGTTGCCGATCGACGGGTGGGAGTTAGCATAATAGTTGGTGGGAAGCGCTCCATTGCTTATCAGGGTGTTGAGATTCGGCCAATCGCTGGTATTGCCCACCACGGTTGCATAGCTCTGATTTTCTTCCATCACGACGACGATGTGGTTGCTCTGCGGTGTCTGTAACTGCGCGGTCACGGCCGCCGTTCCGGACTTCGTCGTGTCTTGGGTGCTGGTCGCGGTCACCGTCACGGTACCCGCGGTGGCTGGTGCAGTGAAAAGCCCGCTCGCGTTGATGGTGCCGCCGCTGGCAGACCACGTAACCGAGGAACTGTAACTTCCCGTACCCTGAACCACTGCATTGCACTGCGAGGTAGCGCTGACGGCTATGGTTGACGGATTGCAGGTCACTGCAACAGAAGTAATCGTGGGCGGAGTCGACTCCACAGTCACGGCCGCCGTTCCGGACTTTGTTGTGTCTTGGGTGCTGGCCGCGGTCACCGTCACGGTACCCGCGGTGGCTGATGCAGTGAAAAGCCCGCTCGCGTTGATGGTGCCGCCACTGGCAGACCACGTGACCGCAGAACTATAACTTCCCGTACCTTGAACCGCAGCCTTGCACTGCGAGGTTGCGTTCGTCGCAACCGCTGAAGGCACGCAGACCACCGAGACTGAGGAGATGGAGGATGATATCGGGGGTGGCTGGCTGCCGCTGGCACCGCTTCCGCAGGCTGTTCCGGTAATAAGAATCACACACACTATAAGGGCATCCAGGAGTTGAGTGTGCGCTCTCTTTCTCCTCAGATTGTGCTGCGAATTGCTCATATCAGCCTCCAGTTTACTCGCCACACGCAGGCCATTGCACTCTTTGACCTGGTTGTGAATGAAATTGCAGATTTCTCAACGCTTATCTACTCAAGAAACGAACAGTGGGCCCTAGAACTACCCGCGTGTCCCGAGCATTCCTTTTTTCAGATCCGCGTTGGGTGGCTTCGGCCCGAGCCATACCGAGAAGAGCACTTGGCCAAAGGCCGAATTGGCGATGGTTACCTTCTCCTTGCCATTGAGGGTGAGGGTGGTGCCCGTGCCCGGGACGTAAGTGAAGACCATTTGGTCGCCTTCCTTCACGGTTTCGAGCGCGCCGAGCAACCTGTCGATGTCGGTCTTCATCGTCTTCCTAGCATCCGGCGAATTGTCGTTGAACGAATCGTCGAATGCATTCGTCATCTGGCTTTTGCTCGCACCGTGCAGGAACTGCATGACGATCCTCTTGGGTGCGTCCGCCTTGATGATGGCGCTGGCGTCCGACGACTTCTGCTCAAGGTAAAGCCCCGCGACGTAAACCTTGACAACGAACTTCGTTCGCAATCCCAGGCCGTTGAGCACAAGGGTTGTTTCCCCGACCTGTAGTTTGTCCGGCATGGTCACCCCCGCCAGGCTGGCAGCGTGTAGATTGAACATCGATGCCAGGACGAATACAGCAACGGCAAACAGTATGAGGGTTCTGCGCATGAGCACTCCTTGAGAAGTCGCACGAGAGTCTGTCGAAGTCTAGCTATAAAACGGTGCCCGCCCTCAACACCAGCAAATCGAGTCACGTAAACCAGAGTTCCAGTGTCTATAAAGCAAAGTTTGCCTCTTGGGTGGTATCACCGTCTGTGACCTCCATCACCCATGGCGGAACGACGGCGTGTACACAATCGATCCCAGCGGCAAAGAGGTTTCCGATGCCATTCCAGACGCGCCCGGAAGTGTTCGGAGTGCAAACTGCAACGGGACGAGTTCTCCACTGCTTCGGCGGTACTTTGCCTGCCTCTAAACTGCAATGTCCTGCACATTTCTTTTTGTCCAGCGTGCGTGACCGCGCTAACCCATTGACTTCAAAGACCTAATTCTCCTTCCACTGTCCGGCTCAATGGAATCCCATTTGCATTGTCTCTAACGTCGATAAAGTCTATTATGTCAATGGAGTTTATGGAATAATTCCCCTATGAAGATTTCCCAAAAAGGACTCTACGCCCTGCAAGCCATGATGATGCTGGCCCGCCGCCATCATGAGGGAGCCATCAAGATCCGCGACATCGCCTACGAAGAGGTGCTCCCCGAGAAGTTCCTGGAATTGATCCTGCTTGAGCTCAAGAACGCCCGCATGGTGGAAAGCGTGCGCGGGGCGAAGGGCGGCTACCAGTTGCGCCGCGACCCCGCGGAAATCCGTCTCAGTGAGATCATTCGCCTGATCGACGGTCCGCTGGCTCCTTTCGCCGACGCCGAACAGTTGCGTGAATTGATCGACCGCGATCTTCCTCACCGAGCCTTATACCAGGTGTTCCTCGACGTCCGCGACGCAGCGGCACGCATCCTCGACCACACGACTCTGGCCGATTTGATCGCCGACCGCAGCCCGCTCGCCGGCAAGGCCAAGCGCCAGAAAAACCAGAAGAAAGATACCGCCAGCGTCCTCCCCATGGTAGTTGGAGGCCACAAGCGTGAATAGACGATCTCTGCTCGCGTTCTTGCTCTGGCTGGCAACAACGATTTCAGGATGGGCCCAGGGCAGTGCCCACATTATCCGTGTTGGCGCCTTCCCCAACATCACTCACGCGCAGGCGATGGTGGGCAAGGCCAACGGCTGGTTCGATAAGGCCATGGGTCCGCAGGTCAAAGTTCAGTGGACCAGCTTCAACGCCGGTCCTTCGGCCATTGAAGCTTTGTTTGCCGGCGCGATCGACATCACCTACGTCGGCCCCAACCCGGCCATCAACGGCTATGTCCGTTCCAACGGCGAGGCCCTCCGCGTTGTGGCTGGTGCCGCCAGCGGCGGCGCTTCGCTGGTTGTGCGTAACGATTCCGGCATTCACAAACCCGAGGATTTCCACGGCAAGCGCGTAGCCTCTCCGCAATTCGGCAACACCCAAGACGTAGCCCTGCGCAACTGGCTCAAGAATCACGACATGAAAACGACCGACAAGGGCGGCGACGTGCAGATCGTCCCCATGGCCAATCCCGACCAGTTGACTCTCTTCCTCAAGAAGGATCTGGATGCGGCCTGGGCTCCCGAACCCTGGGCCACGCGCCTGATCCATGAGGGCAACGGCCACCTGTTTGTAGACGAGCGCAGTCTATGGCCAAACGGACAATTCGTCATCGGCCTCCTCGTCGTGAACGCCAAGTTCCTCAACGCTCATCCCGACCTGGTCAAGAATTGGATCCGCGCCAATGTGGAGTTGACCGACTGGATCAACGGCCACCAGCCCGAGGCAAAGATACTCTTGAACCGGCAGATCCTCGCAGAAACCGGCAAGGCCCTTCCTTCCCAGGTTCTCGAAGAAGCGTTCTCGCGCATGCAAGTCACCTACGACCCGCTGCACAACGCGCTAACCATCGCTGCCCAGCAAGCCTTCGACGACGGATTTCTCGGCCGCCAGAAGCCCGATCTCTCCGCCCTCTACGATCTGTCACTCCTCAACCAGGTTCTCGCGGAAAAGGGACGAAAGAGCATTCAATGAGCACGGACGTACAGAAATTTCCCAGCCAGTTTCCGATTCCGGTCGACCCTCGCATCCCTGCCCGCTCCGGCAGCCGTGACGGAAAACCAGTCTTGGTCGGCCGCCCCGCGCGTTCCATCTCGCCAGAGACCTCCAAGGTCGGCCTCAGCGAGATCTGCCTCAGTTACCGCACGCAGAGCGGAGAGCGCTTGCTGGCTCTCGACCACATCAATCTTCAGGTGCGTGCCGGCGAGTTCGTCTGCATCGTCGGCCCTTCCGGTTGCGGCAAGTCCACGTTGCTGCATTTGATCGCGGGCCTGCATCCGCAAACCTCCGGACAGATCCTGATCGACGGCAAGCCCGTACAAGGTCCGGGCACGGACCGCCTCATGATCTTCCAGGAGCATGCCCTGTTTCCCTGGCTCACGGTCGGCCAGAATATCGAATTCGGCATGAAGATGAAGGGCGTTCCCAAGGCCGAGCGCGAAGAAAAAACCCGTTACTATCTGCGCCTCGTGCATCTGGCAAAATTTGAAAAGAGTTACATCCACCAGCTTTCCGGCGGCATGCGCCAGCGCGTCGCCATCGCCCGCGCCCTGGCCACCGAACCCGACGTCCTCCTGATGGACGAACCGTTTTGCGCGCTCGACGCTCAGACCCGCGACCTGCTGCACGATGAACTGGAGCGCATCTGGAGCGAAAGCGGTCGCACCATTATTTTCGTCACCCACAATGTCCGGGAGGCGGTTCGCCTCGGCGATCGCGTCGTTCTTCTCACCTTCCGCCCGGGCCGCGTCAAGAGCGAGTTTCCAGTGGATTTGCCCCGCCCCCGCCAACTGGAAGACCCGACCGTCGCTCGCGCCGCCCGCGAAATCCTCGACGAACTGCGAGACGAGATCAACCGTTCCCTCGAAGCCGAATACAACGAGGGCGTAAAGCCTCGCGTGAAACCGGGAGTCGAAGCATGAAACGCGCTGCCCGCTACATCATCTTCTATTCCGCGCTCTTCGGCCTGTGGACCTTGCTCGCCGAACTGAAAATCTGGCCTCCCTATCTCTTTCCCACGCCCTGGGGCGTCGGGGAGGCCCTCTATGCCGGATTCCAGGATCACACTTACGGGATCGCGATCCGTGTCAGCATGCAGCGTGTCGTGATCGGCTACGGCATTTCCGTAATCCTCGGCATGATCCTCGGACTAGGCGTCGCCAGCAATAAATTCCTCGAAGAAACCGTGGGCGGTTTGCTGGTCAGTCTCCAGAGTTTGCCCAGCATCTGCTGGTGGCCTCTGGCTCTGCTCTGGTTCGGACTCAACCAGAACGCCATTCTCTTCGTGGTGATTATGGGTTCGCTGCTGTCGGTGACGCTCGCCATGGAAGATGGCCGCAAGCAGATGCCCAAAATCTTCAGCCAGGCTGGACGCAACCTCGGAGCCAAAGGCTTCAAACTGTTTTGGTATGTCCTGTTGCCCGCCAGCCTGCCGTTCATCGTCTCCGGACTCAAACAGGGCTGGGCCTTTGCCTGGCGCTCACTGATCACCGCCGAGATGCTTTATCTGAGTCTGGGTCTCGGCCAAGTGCTCATGATGGGCCGCGATTTGAACGACATGAGCGCCGTCATCGCCGTCATGATCTTGATCATCGCCATCGGCTACGTTGTAGATGGCGTCGTGTTCAAAGGGATGGAGCGCCATCTGCAAAATAAGTGGGGGTTGACAGCCGCCACCTAGGAACCATCGGAGCAAGTTCCGCCACGTCTCTCTGCAATTAACACTCTCTCGAATGAAAGGATACGGTACCGTTGTCCGGATTATCACTACTAAGTCTATTGTCATTGTGGAATAAGTTGGGTAGCTGGTGCAAAAACGAACCTCAAAAGGAGAGGACTGTACTTCCATGAAATCCCACAAGAACTTGTTTTTCACCGCCCTGACGCTGCTGGCCTTGATGGCTGGCGCCTGGGCACAAATCCAGACCGCGTCGACCGCCAATCCCGACACAGGATATCCGGCCGCGGTTGCGACTCCGCCGCCCGTCACCGCAGCCGATATTGCCGAATTGAAGGCCGCGCTTGCCGCACAGCAACGCGAGATTCAGGCGCTGCAGGCGCAATTGCAAAGCAAAGACCAGACGCTGCAGCAAGTTCGATCCACCGCTCCTTCCGCGATACAAACTTCCAACAATGCGGCATCGGACGCGACCGCAACAGTCGCGGCCAACCTCCAGGAAACCCCAACCAACAAGAGTCAGCAGAATGCCGGCAGCTCCGATGAACGGATTCGGAATCTGGAGAGAGAAATCCAGGGCCTCGGCCCGATCTCTTTCAGCGGCGACGTGCGTCTTCGCGGCGAGCCCTTCTTCGGCGGCCCGACGGATGGGTCGCTGGATCGTATGCGCGCCCGCGTTCGTGCCCGCTTTAACGCGTTCGCCACGCTTGGCGAGCAATTCCGCGCCGGCCTCACGCTCGCCAGCGGTGACATCAACGACCCCACCTCCACCAACCAAACCCTTACTGGCTTCTATACCCGCAAGGCCGTTGCCTTAGACCAAGCCTTCGTCGAGTTCACGCCGAAAGACTTCAAGCCCCTCACGCTCGTGGGCGGTAAATTCCGCTATCCCTGGTACAACACCGAACTCACCTGGGATAAAGACCTGAATCCTGAGGGTGTCGCCGAAACCCTCGCGTTCAACCTGGACACGCCCGTCCTGAAGCGGATTGCATTCATCGGGTTCCAATTGCCCTTCGCCGAGATGGCCGGCACCGCATCCACGGACAAGAGAATTACCCAGTCCATTACTTACGGTGGCCAACTGCAGACGAATTGGCGGCTTACATCATGGCTGAACTTCAACGCGTACGCGGCCTACTATGACTACCGCGGCGCTGATTCGATTGCCTTGGCTCTCGCGCGTGCCAGCACCAAGAATCCGCAGACTCCATTTTCGGGCTACCTTCCGTTGACCTCCGGGAACCCCGTTCAAGACTCAACCTACACCACCACCGCGACGACCATCGTTACGGTAAACGGAACAGCCTATCCGACCGGAGTTACATCCGTCACCAGTGCGCAGTTTGCCTCGAAGTTCGGCCTGTTCGACACCATCGCGCGACTCGATATCAATACCGGACATCCCCGAATCCCAATTTCTTTCATCGGGGACTACGTTCAGAATACCGAGGCCTGCGGCAACTTTCCCAACATCGCAGCGGCCCCGGCGAACACCTCCACGACTACTTATAAGCAGACGCTCAATTCCCCCTGCAATTCGCATTACCGGCGCGGATATTGGGCTGAAGGCGATGTCGGACGGCTGGAGAAGAAGGGTGATCTGCAGTTCGGATATACTCGCATCTACATCGAGCGCGAAGCGGTGTTGGGCAACTTCAACTACAGCGACATTCGCCAGGGGACGAACGTCACGCAGCACCGGGTCACGACCTTCTACCAGTTCGACCCGCGCGTACAGTTAGGCTTCACCGCCCTGGTCGGCCGTCCGCTGGGTACGACTGAACCGTGGCTCACACGCTTGCAGTTCGACACGATTTACATCTTCTGACCCAGCTTCACCGCCCTCGTTTCCGAGGGGCGGGATCCCTTCGGAAGCCGCCGGCCCGGTTTCGGCACTCTCCTTTTCCGGGCCGGCGGTGCTAACTTGAATCACCGCCAAAGCGCGGATCGTTTGGCAGATGCCGCCCGCTGAAACGCTATGAACTCAAGACGCAACTTCCTGAAGCAGATGTCCGGTGCCGCGCTAGCAGTCAGCACTGCGCCTGCTCTCTTATCGTGGGCAACCGCCGCCCAGAGCGGATCCATCGACCTTCCCGGCGAAGATGGTTTGATCGTTCGTTCTTTCCGCTTCGTCGATCTGGAAACGCCGGTCGAGTTCTTCAATACCTGGCTCACGCCGGTCCCGCACTTCTTCGTGCGCAACCACATGCACGAACCCAGTACACTCAGCGCGGAAGACTGGCGCCTGACGATCGCCGGAGAAGTCGAGAAGCCATTCACTCTGACTCTTGCCGAGCTATCCAAGTTCGAGACCCATGCCATCGTGAACACGCTCGAATGCGCGGGCAACGGACGCAGCCTGCAGCGTCCGCAAGTCCCGGGCATTCAGTGGGGCAAGGGCGCGGTGAGCACGGCACGCTTCTCCGGCCCTCGCCTGCGGGATGTGCTGCAGCGCGCCGGAATCAAGCCCGCGGGCAAGCACGTCATGTTCCGCGGACTCGACGAGGTTCCCGGCAAAGTTCCCCCATTCATCCGCAGCATCCCCATCGAGAAGGCGCTCGACTCCGACACCCTCGTCGCCACGCACATGAACGGCGCGCCGCTGACCAAACATCACGGCTTCCCTGCGCGCTCGCTCGTCCCCGGCTGGATCGGAGCCGCATCCTGCAAATGGCTGACCGAGATCAAGATCCTCGATTCGGAATTTGTGGGGAACTTTATGAGCCCCGGATACCGCTTTCCTAATGGGCCCGTGAAACCTGGCGATGCGGTGAAGCCCGAAGATACTCACCCGCTCACCGCATTGAACGTGAAGTCAGTGATCTCCGGCCCACTCGATGGCGCACGCCTGAAGGCGGGCAAAGCGGCGGTCCATGGTGCTGCATGGGCGGGCGAGGCCGACATCGTGAAGGTCGAAATCTCGACCGACGCGGGCGCGAGTTGGAATCCCGCGAGTCTGGGCCACGACCAAGCCCACTATGCCTGGCGCCTCTGGACTTACGAGTGGAAAGCGAAGGGTGGCGACTACACGATTCTCTCCCGCGCTACCGACTCTCAGGGACGAACTCAGCCCTCTACCCCGGTATGGAATCCGAGCGGCTACCTGTACAACGCCGCCGATCAGGTGACGATTCATGTCGCATAGTCTGAACTCGAATCGCCGGAAGCAATCTCGCGCAGGCATGCTGCGACGATCGATTCCCGTTACCGTTGCGGGTATTACCTTGGCGTTAACGTCGCCGTTCGCGGCGTCGCAGAAGGCCGCCGAAAATCTGCCTCCCGGAGCCATGCAGGCCAAGGCCACCACATCCTGCCTGGAGTGTCACGAGGCGCGCATCATCCTGCAGCAACGCCTCAGCAAAGGCACATGGACGAAGGAGGTCGATAAGATGATCAAGTGGGGAGCGGTCGTCGATGCCAACGATCACGACGCTTTGATCGACTATCTGAGCACGAACTTCAGCCCTGATCAGCCTGCCTACGACCCGCCGCGGACCTCGATCGAGAAGCCTTCCGGGAAAGGTAGCGAGAAGAAAGGTTCGAGGTAGAAGCGCGGTCCAAAAGCAAAGCGCCACCGACCCAGTGTCCGGCATGGACACTACGGTAGCGCCGCCACTTCAGAGCCCAAATTTGATGCAGGAAGTATAAGAACATGGATGCACTACTAACAGTGCATCATTAGATACCTCCAAGTTAATACCCGGAAGGTAAGCTCCTACCCCTACCGCTCTGTGTCCCCCGTGCCCTCTGTGGTTGAGCCTTTCTCCGGCCTCAACAGGGGAAACAAAATGACGTCGCGAATGGTGTGCGAGTCGGTCAGCAGCATGCACAAGCGGTCCACGCCGACGCCCACGCCGCCCGCCGGCGGCATCCCGTACGACAGCGCTCGGATGTAGTCCTCATCCATCTGGTGCGCCTCCTCGTCCCCGCGCTCGCGTTCCTGCAATTGTGCTTCGAACCGGCGCCGCTGATCCTCTGGATCGTTGAGTTCGCTGAACCCGTTGGAAATCTCCATCTGTCCCGCGAAAATTTCGAAGCGCTCGGTCCAGTCCGGTTCGTCCGGCTTCTGCTTCGACAGGGGCGACACCGCAGTGGGAAATTCGTAGACGATGGTCGGCTGCGTGAGATGTTCCTCCGCCGCTGCCTCAAACAGCGCGGCAATATTCTTCCCCGCCGGAGCATTCGCTTCATACGCCATGTGCGAATGCGCCGCGTTGAAGCGCTCTACCAGTTTCTTCACAGCGTCGCTGCCGGCAAAGTCGCTCATCTCCGGCTTCCCGCCGGCTGCATCCGGCCAATAATGAATAATCGCTTCCCGCATGGTCATGCGCTGCCAGTTTGCCCAATCGATCTCCTGCTCACCCCACTTCGTTCTGGTTCCGCCGCTGACTGCCTTCGCGGCTTCGGTGATGACTTCCTGAGTAACATTCATGATGCCTTGATAGTCGGTGTAGGCCTGATACGCTTCGAGCATCGTGAACTCAGGATTCCACCGCCATCCCAGGCCTTCGTTGCGGAAGTTCCGGTTGATCTCATACACGCGGTCCAGTCCGCCCACGAGCAGCCGCTTCAAATAGAGCTCCGGCGCGATGCGCAGATAAAGATCCATGTCGAGCGTGTTGTGATGCGTCACAAACGGCTTCGCGACCGCTCCGCCGGCGATGGGCTGCATCATCGGCGTCTCCACTTCAATGAAGCCGTGCGAATCGAGCGTGCGCCGCATCGACTGCACCAGCTTCGTCCGCTTCAGAAAAACTTCGCGCACTTCCGGATTCATCACCATGTCGACGTAACGCTGCCGGTAGCGCAGTTCTACGTCGGTTAGGCCATGCCACTTCTCGGGCAGCGGCAGCAGGTCTTTACTCAGAAAGGTAATCTCCTCGACATGCACACTCAGTTCGCCCGTGCGCGTGCGAAACAGATATCCGCTGACGCCGATGTGGTCGCCCAGATCGAGCAGCTTGTACAACTCGAATCCCTTGTCGCCCACGGCGTCTTTCTTCACATAAATCTGCAGTCTCTTCCCGCCCTGCTGCAGGTGGGCAAAGCCGGCCTTGCCCATCAGGCGAATGGCCATGATGCGTCCCGCCACGCGGACATTGACGCGCGTCTGTTCCAACTCCTCGGCGGTCTTGGGGGTGTACTCCGCGAGGATCTGCTCCAGCGTGTGAGTGAATTCGTATTTGCTGCGGTAGGTAGCCTGGCCGAGCGCCTCAATCTGCTTCAACTTCTCGCGCCGCAAGTTGTAAATGTGATCGTCGAGTGCCAATGGTGTCCTTTTATTTCCCAGCGATGGAAGGGAGATTATAAACAATGCGTTGGGGCATCCTGAGAGTCGGTTCCCTAGTCGACTTCGTTCGCAGGTGGGAGATATAGATCGACATTTTTTTTGATCTTGATTCGGCAAAGTCTTGATTCCATTGCAGTTGGGACGACGAGATATGGCGGTGCGCTTGCAAAATCTTGATTCGCAAAGGTTTGCGCGTAAGATATTCTGGAATAAGGACTTAGCGGTGCGGATTCCGCCTCGAACGGCGAAGGCGGAAGTGGTGGCGGATCTCTCGAGAATGGCGCGCACAATCCAATCGTGGAACGTTCTGAATTCTCAGTAAAGGTTGTTCGTCACAAGATTCTGGTCCTTTTTTGAGGAAAGCTGTGGAAAAAGCGAGGAACACTCGGATGGGGTGTTGTAGCCCGGCAAGTACGGCCCAACTCCCGCCCTTCGCAAACTGCGCGAAGGCCGGGGCACGCCACTGGATGGGTAATGCCAGCGAGATCAAAAGCCTGGCCACCCGCACCGATTCTACTGCCGTTGGTTCAGCAGATCGCAATTCTCCGTGCATTGCATGGACTGCATCTCGATTTCCGCTTTCTTGTGCGGAACGTTTCCGTGACCTTCCGGCACCACCACCAGCGACTGCCGACCGTCCCCCAGATTCACATTGCAGCTAAAGTTGAGCGACTGGACTCCCCGCTGCTTGCACGAAGTGCTCTCCAAAGCCGACGCTAAAGTCGACGGATCATCGTAAATCTTGTCCGCAACCTCAGAAGGCAGCAGCGCGATCGTCATGGGCACTGGCGCTTTCACGCGGATCCACACGGGCTGTCCGTCGCGCTCCGGCGTCAGCAGGCTATAAACCTTCGGCGCCGACGACAGTTCATACTTCTCCTTCACCAGCACCGACCACTGAAACTCCGGCTGGATGCAATTCTGCACGCAGTCCCACTGGTAGTACGTGATCTTGAGATCATTCGGCGAGATAAACCGCCGCGCCCCCTGTCCCAGCACGGCCTGAATCCCCTGCACCACGGCGCGGTCAGGCGTGCGATCATCGCGAACCAGCAGGACCATCGGGCGGTCCGTCGGCAGATGACACTCGTAGGTCGTGCTTAACACGTACTCCCGCACGCAGAGCAGTTGCAGATGCGGAGCCGCACCCGGATGCTGGAGCGCCGCGTTCCAGTCATCGTTGGCCGCCAACGCGATTGTGACCGGGTGACTAGCCTCAATCACGACGTGGATGTTTCCACCCTGGGTTCCCGGGTGATACACCCGGCCGGCGTGATAGTTCATGGGATCGAGTTGCGTCGCTTCATCGCTGGCGCGAACCCAGTCAAACACCTTATCCTGCGCGGCTGCGAGAGCCGCGAACGAAAGCAGAAAGACTCCGAGCCAGTGCAGTCTCTTCATAACGCCCCTGGTCTATTGAAGCGGTTGGCACACACCTCCAACAATTGAATTCGCGCTGTTGGAGTAACGCTGGTAACCGCCGTCAGCGCCGGCCAGGCCGAAGTCAAAGACTGTGAAACGTGGGCAGAAAATCGTTCGCAGCCCGAGCCTTACCGTTAATTTCCCTTGCATCAAGTGTGGTACCATGGTACATTGGTACACATGACCGACGATCCCAAGCTCCTGGTCGAGCGCGTGCAAACCGGCGTGCGCATCGAAAAGAGAATTCTCAAAGTTCTCAAAGCCTTTGCCGAGTACCACGACATGACGCTCGGAGACGTCCTCGAGGGCATCGTGCTCCACGCTTTCGACGGCAAGGCCCCATTCAGTCCAGCCTCGCTGGAACGCATTCGCGAGTTGAAAAAGTTCTATGCCCTCGATCTCGACTCCAGCGCCAGCCACCGGCTGAAGGAAATCAAAGCAAAATCCTCGCGCAAACGCGCCCACGAAAAATAAAAGACAAATCAAGACGAGGGAACTCCATGGGTTTCGTAAAAACCAAAATCGCTCTGACCGTCCTGCAATGGGCCCTCGGCGTCGTGATCCTGATCGAAGCCGTGCTCTTCGTGATGCCCAGCGCTGCCCACGATTTTGCCCGCACCCACATGCCCGGCTTCATTCGCTTGTTCCTGGGATTCGGCGAGATCCTCGGCTGCATCCTTCTCCTGATTCCGCGAACCACCATCCGCGGCGCATGGTTGTTAGTGGCCGTCTTCATCATGGCGGTCCTCATTCACTTGCTGCACGGAATGTACAACGTCGGCAATCTGGTCATCTACGCCGCCGCAGCCTTCGCCATCGCGTGGGGAAAGTAAAACCAGCCCCTTCCACTCACAATGCGGGTTCCATCGCAAGAGCGCCGGGGCTGCGCCCGGCGGACAGCCGGGGGCGGCTGTCCCCACATGTTGATTTGAGGCATCATCCCCACGCAACTCGGAGTTTTCCCATGAGCAACGAGCAACTAATCCGTCAGTTCGAATCCGACACCCTCCCTGAAGATTCGTTCCACCACGCCGACCATATCCGCCTGGCTTTTGCCTATCTCTCTCAGTATCCGCCGCTGCAGGCGCTGGACAAGTTCTGCGGCGCCCTGAAGCGGTACGCCGCCGCCCGCGGCAAGTCCCAGCTCTACCACGAGACCATTACGCACGCATACTTCTTCCTAATCCGCGAGCGCATGGCACGCTCCCCCGCCACCGAGTGGGACGAATTCTCCCGCCGCAATCTCGACCTGCTCACTTGGAAGGACGGAATCCTGAGCCGCTACTATGAAGAAGCCACGCTGCAGTCGGAGCTGGCGCGCGCAGTATTTGTATTTCCCGACAAGGGTCGCTGAAAATGACCGGAGTCTAATCTCTATCACTTTTCCCGAGGCGATCAAGCTATGACACAGACTCCGGAGAGACCGCACAGGTTCTCCGTCTAGTCTTTCAGGCCGCGACCGGTAGCAGTACAATAGCCCCGTAATTTCCCAACCTCCATTCCAGGAAGTGCACAATGGTTCATTTCAAGGTGAACGGACACGCTCAGACTTTCGACGGCGATCCCGAGATGCCGCTGCTGTGGTACCTGCGCGACATCCTCGGACTCACGGGCACAAAATTCGGCTGCGGCATGGCCCTCTGCGGCGCCTGCACCGTTCTGCAAAACGGAAAAGCTATCCGCTCCTGCTCGAAGCAGATGAGCACGGTCGAAGGCCTCGAGATCACAACCATTGAGTCTCTCTCCACGCAAGGTCCGCACGCCGTGCAGAAAGCCTGGGCCGAAGTAAACGTCCCGCAATGCGGCTACTGCCAGCCCGGCCAAATCATGCAGGCCGTGTCGTTGCTCTCGTCAAAGCCCAAGCCGACCGACGACGACATCGACTCGGCCATGTCCGGCAACATCTGCCGCTGCGGCACCTACCAGCGCATCCGCTCGGCGATTCAAGAGGCGGCGAAGGAGACCGCATGATTGACCTGGAAAAACCCGTTATAGAAAAGATCGCCGTTGAAAACGTTTCGCGCCGCAACTTTCTACAGGGGATGCTGGCGACCAGCGCGTTTGTTCTCTGCAGTCGAGAAACCCCACTTCTCGCAAAAGCGGCGAGAAATGGGGCACCCTCCTTTGGGGCACCCTCCTTAGCAACGAGCGCAGGCGGAACCGTCGAGTCGTCCGCCTTCCATTCGAGCGTTTTTCTCGGCATTCATACGGACGGCACCGTCTACATCATGGCCCACCGCTCGGAGATGGGAAACGGGGTTCGCACCAGCCTCCCGCGCATCCTCGCCGACGAACTCGACGCCGACTGGAGCCGAGTGCAGGTGCTTCAGGCCGACGGCGACGCAGAATACGGTTCGCAAGACACCGACGGCTCCCATTCCGTCCGCGAATTCTTCGACGTGCTGCGCGAAGCCGGAGCCACCGCCCGTCTCATGCTCGTCCGCGCCGCCGCTCAGCAGTGGGGCATTCCAGAATCACAGTGCGTGGCCGATCCGGTCCATGTCGTCTCCGACAAAAATTCCAGCCGCAAGTTCGGCTATGGAGAACTCGCAGCTCTAGCGGCGAAACAGCCAGTCCCGAAGAAAGAAGAGTTGACGCTCAAATCGCCGCAGCAATGGCGCTACATCGGAAAGCCCGCACCCGGATTCGATGTCGCAGAAATTTGCTCCGGCAAGCCGCTGTTCGGCATGGATGTCCGCGTCGACGGCATGCTCTATGCGGCCATCGCGCACCCGCCCGTTCTGGGAGGGAAAGTAAAATCGGTCGACGACTCGGCCACTCTGAAAGTAGCCGGTGTGAAGAAAACGATTGCGATCGATCCCTTCAAACCTCCGCACGCGTTTCAGCCTCTGGGCGGCGTCGCCGTCATCGCCGATAACACGTGGTCCGCATTCAAAGGCCGCAACCGTCTCAAAATCGAATGGGATAACGGCAGCAACGCCGCCTACAACTCCGCCGACTATAAAAAAGAATTGCAGCAAACCGCCCGCCAACCGGGCAAAGTCGTGCATACCCTCGGCGATCCCGACGCCGAATTCGCCAAAGGCGGCAAGATCGTCGAAGCCGAATATTTCGCGCCGCACCTCGCGCACGCCTCCATGGAGCCGCCGGTCGCGGTTGCCGACGTACAAGGCGAAAAGGTGACAGTCTGGTCTCCCACGCAAAATCCGCAAGGCGTGCAGGAAGAAGTTGCCAAGGCGCTAGGTCTCAAGAAAGAAAACGTGACTTGTCACGTAACTTTCCTGGGCGGCGGCTTCGGCCGCAAGTCCAAGCCCGACTATGCCCTTGAAGCGGCAGTGCTGTCGAAGAAAACCGGCAAGCCCGTCAAGGTCGTCTGGAGCCGCGAAGACGATATCAAGTTCGACTACTACCACTCCGTCGCGGCGATGTACCTGAAGGCCGCGCTCGACGACAGCGGCAAGCCGAAAGCCTGGCTGCAACGCTCCGTCTTTCCTCCCATCGGATCCACTTTCAACCAGAGCGAGATCTACGGCAGCGCCGGCGAAATGTCATTAGGCTGGGATCTGACTCCCTTTGACGTTCCCAACTTCCGCTCCGAAAACGGACAAGCCACAGCCCACGTCCGCATCGGCTGGCTGCGCTCGGTCGCGAATATTTATCACGCCTTCGCCGTGCAGTCGTTCGCCAACGAACTCGCCTACGCCGCCAACCGCGATCCGTACGATTACCTTCTGACGCTGCTTGGTTCTGCCCGCAATGTCGACCCCGGACCGAAGGGTTCTCCCGGAATCGCGGACAAATATCCCTATGACATCGGCCGGCTGCGTCATGTGGCGGAATTGGCTGCCGAAAAAGCGAACTGGGGCAAAAAGAAATCCGGAAAAGGTAGCGGCATGGGCATCGCCGTCCACCGCAGTTTCTTTACCTACGTGGCGACAGTCGTCGAGGTGGAAGTCGACAACCAGGGCGCCATCCGCATTCCGCATGTCTACACCGCAGTCGACGCCGGCATCGTCGCCAATCCTGAGATGGTCCGCCAGCAGTTCGAAGGCGCGGCCGTCTTCGGCACCAGCATCGCGCGCACCGGCGAGATTACGGCGACCGGTGGCGCCGTCGACCAGTCCAACTTTTACGACTACCAGGTCGCGAGAATGAACGACGCTCCGCGCCAAGTCGACATCCACATCGTCGAAAGCACCGCGCCACCCGCCGGAGTAGGAGAACCAGGCGTGCCTCCGTTTGTTCCGGCGCTCTGCAACGCTGTCTTTGCTGCCACGGGCAAGCGAGTGCGAGAACTGCCGCTGACACACAATGGATTCTCCTGATTGGCTTGAACTCAAGGACACGCCGTTGCTCGCAGTTTTGGACGTCAAAGCACCATTGGTTGGCGAGGCTGGGGTCTTGCTCAAAATATCGGAGTCGGAATGAGCGCCAGACGAAAAAGGGAATTGCGGAGTGCATCGAGCAGACTCAGGGCTGGATGCATTTCCTCTGCGGCATGAAAGCATATCTTGAGTACGGCATCAACCTGCGAAAAGGAATTCGGCCGCAAGGAACGCTCCTGAGGCTCTCCCAGTGCCCCTTCCGTGTCGTCTGTGGTTAAGGGTTTTGTCCTGTCTCTTGAACCGCAGCCCCATCGGCGCTAGTATGGCTTGCTCCACCGATTCCGGAGTCCACTGAGGCCATGCCGCAAAACTACGTCCCTGTCTTCATCTTCATCGTCATCGTCGGGACTCTCCTGCCCATCACCTTGCTGCTCGCCAAACTGGTGCGCCCGTCGAACCCGAGCAAGGCCAAGCTGATGCCGTACGAATGCGGCATTGATCCCATCGACAGCGCCCGCGGACGCTACACCGTCCGTTACTACATCATCGCCATCCTCTTCGTGGTCTTCGATGTGGAGACAATATTTCTCTTTCCGTGGGCCGTAAGATTCAAGGCCTTCGGCCTGTTCGGCTTGCTGGAAATGCTGATCTTCCTGGCGATCCTGATCGTCGGCTACATCTGGGTATGGAAAAAAGGCGCACTCGAATGGGTCTAGAAATTATTCATAGCTCATGTGGGGACAGCCGCCCTCGGCGGTCCGGCGGAGCGAAAGCTCCCCAGTTCGGAGACTGATCCCATGCCCGCCATCCGCGACAATCCCATGGACAGTTCCCCCGCCGAAACCTTCGCCGCCAGCCGTTGGACGAAAGGCAACTTCTTCTTCCCCACCCGGCTTGTCATCAGCCCGCAACGCGTCGCCCGCGTCAAGTCGCGCCTGTTCGGCAGCAACGAAGAAAGCATTGCCATGTCAAAGATCGCGTCGGTCCACATCTCCACCGGCGTCTTCTGGTCCGAGATCGTCATCGAATCCACCGGCGGCACCGACCCCATCACCAGCCACGGCCACCGCAAAGCCGACGCCCAACGCATCCGCGACCTGATCGAAACCTACCAAGCACAGTCGCGTGCATAGCAGCAATGAAAGTAACCCATTTAAAATGTTGCACATGTTCTGCTGTCGCATGAAGAATACGACAAGGGGGGCTGGAAAAAATGAACGCAGTGACGGTTGAGTATGGAGCGCTTCTTTCCGCGACGAGACCTGAGGTTATCACTGGGGAAGCGCAGAATCAGGCTTACATTCAGAAACTGGAAGAATTGACGAGCCAAGAGACTGTTAGCCCCGCAGAGGAAAAGCTAATCGCTCTCCTTACTATTCTGGTGGAGGAATATGAGACCAAGCACCATCCCGTGCCTCAAGCTGGACCGTTGGATATCATTCGACATCTGATGGAGGCACATCGTCTTCGTCAAAAAGACCTAGCCGACGTGTTTGGAACGGAGAGCATTGTTTCCGACGTTTTGAACGGAAAACGCGATCTCGCGAAGGAACACATAAGGCGGCTTAGCGCGAGATTTCACGTTTCTCCGTCGGTGTTTTTTTAGACCTTGGCGGTTGTGTTTATCCCTCCCCGGCCCTGGTCAGGGCTCATGGTCTCAGCCTGCCCTTTCCGCTTATTCTCCCCCGCTAGGGGTCCAATTACAGCCATGAGATTGCGAAATGTTCGAGGTTGTGAGTTGGCTGCCCCAGTTCCAGCAGGTCGCCGCGCGATTCCTAATGCGGCTTGATTGGAACCCTTTGCCCGCAGCGTTGACACCATCTCCTCAAGCTGATAAAAGTTAACGTTCTTTTCAACACACTCTGCGCCGGAGGTTTGTGCCTTCGCGTTATGCCGGACGAAACTAAATCCCCCACTCCGCCGCCGCCGGATGGTGAACCGAAGCCGACGGCGGATCAGCCCGCGACCCCGGGCGGGGTGGAAGCTAGTCCCTCCGGCTCGGCTCAATCGGAAACGAAACCCGCTGCCGACAAGCCCGCCGCTCCTCCCGCGACTCCGACTCCCGTAACTCCAGCGAAACCCGCTGCTGCCGCGCCCGCAACCTCTGCCGCCGCCAGGCCAGCCGCCGCTCCGCCGAAACCCGCGGCTCCGGTCCCCACGCCGTGGGATTCTCCCATGGTCGCGAAGCTCAAAAGCAAATACGGCTCCGGCATCGAACCTCTGACTTATCTTGGCCAGAACTACATGGTGGTCGATCGCTCCCTGATTCCTGAAATCCTCCAGGTTCTGCGCAACGAAGAGCAGTTCGACTACTGCGTGGACATCACCGCAGTGCACTACCCGAAGCGCGAAAAGCAGTTCGACGTGCTCTGGGTGCTGTACTCGTTCCCGCGCAATGAACGCATCCGTGTTAAAACGCAAATCGCCGATGGCGAGAGCCTTCCCAGCTCCGTTCCCATCTGGGCAACCGCCAACTGGCTGGAGCGGGAAGTCTTCGACATGTTCGGCATCAAGTTCGACGGCCATCCCGATCTGAAGCGCATTCTCTTGCCCGACGGTTGGAAGGGCCATCCCCTGCGCAAAGACTACGGCATCCTGCAGCAGGACAATGAGTGGGTACAGATCAATCTTGGAATCGAAAGCGGCCAGTAGCCAAAGATCTAAGACCCAAACCATGACGGACCCGACCTCACTCTCGCCGCTGGATCTTGAAACGCCCGACAAGACGTTTCTGGATGCCAACGAGCTCGTCATTAATATGGGGCCGCAGCATCCCGCGACCCATGGCGTGCTCCGCGTCATCCTCCGCCTCGACGGCGAGAAGGTCATGGGGCTCGAGTGCGTGATCGGCTACCTGCACCGCGGCGTCGAAAAAATCGCCGAGAACCGTACATACACGATGTTCAATCCCTACGTCGACCGGATGGATTACGTCGCCGCGGTCTCCAACGGCCTGGGATACTGCGAAGCCGTCGAAAAACTCCTCAACGTCGAAGCCCCGCCCCGCGCGCAATACATCCGCGTCATCCTGACCGAGCTGAATCGGATCGCCAGCCACCAGCTCTGGCTGGGCACGCATGCGCTCGATATTGGGGCCATCACACCGCTGTTCTATACGTTCCGCGACCGCGAAGAGATTCTAAAGATTTTCGAAAAATACTGCGGCGCCCGCCTCACCACGCACGCCTTCCGCATCGGCGGCCTGCAATACGAAGCCTACGACGGTTTCGAAAGAGACGTGAAAAATTTCGTCTCCTTCGTGAAGCCCAAAATCGATGAATACGAGGAACTCCTCACCACCAACCGCATCTGGCTGGAACGCACCAAGGGCGTGGGCACAATCTCGGGCAAAGACGCCATCGCGCTGGGCGTGACCGGCCCCGTCCTCCGCGCCAGCGGCGTGAAGTGGGACATCCGCAAGGCGCTGCCCTACGCCAACTACAAGAACTTCGACTTCGAAATCCCCATCGGCCAGAATGGCGACACCTACGACCGGTATCTGGTGCGCATGGTCGAGATGCGCCAGTCGCTGCGCATCATCGAGCAGGCCGTGGAAGGAATTCCAGAAGGCCCCATCATGGCCAAAGTTCCAAAAGTCATGAAGCCCCCCGTCGGCGAGATCTACCACTCGATCGAGGCTCCCAAAGGCGAGCTGGGATACTTCATTGTCAGCGACGGTTCCACGCAACCCTACCGCATTCGCGTGCGGCCGCCGTCTTTCGTGAACCTGCAGGCGCTTGACGTCATGTGCCGCGGCCAGCTCGTCGCTGACGTGATCGCCGTGATCGGCACGCTTGATATTGTTCTCGGCGAGGTCGATCGCTGATGCACGACCTTATTCTGTACATCCAGTCCTACCTCGACAGCGACAAAACACCCGGCGGAGCCGGAAATATCTTCTGGGCCACCGTCTATATTCTGCTCGTCTTCGTGGGCCTCTCCGTCGCCGTAATCGCCATGAACTGGCTCGAGCGCAAGATTCTCGCTCACATGCAGGTCCGTCTCGGCCCCATGCGCGTGGGCCCGCACGGTCTGCTCCAGCCCATCGCCGACGCCCTCAAACTGCTGCTCAAAGAAGACATCATCCCCGCCGAAGCCGACGCGCTCGTCTTCTGGGTCGCCCCCTTCATCGTCGTGCTCGCGGCATTCACCGTCTTCGTCGTCGTCCCCTTCGGCCCCACCCACGCCATCACCGACATGAACATCGGCATCCTGTTTATGCTAGGGGTTTCGTCGCTCAGCGTGCTGGGCATCGTCACCGCGGGATGGGCCTCGAACTCGCATTATCCTTTGATCGGCGCGCTCCGCTCCAGCGCCCAGATGGTCTCGTATGAAGTTGCCATGGGACTGGCCGTGGTCTCCGTCATTCTCATGACCAGCCTCAACGACCAGAGCACCGGCACCTTGAGCATGATCGGCATCGTGCAGGCGCAGTTCGCGCAGGGAGAATGGTTCATCTTCAAATTCTTTCCGCTCGGGCTGATTGGATTCTTCATCTTCGCCGTCGCCATGGTCGCGGAGACCAACCGCGCCCCGTTCGATCTGCCTGAAGCCGAATCCGAGTTGACCGCCGGATTCCACACCGAGTACAGCGGCTTCCGCTGGTCCCTGTTTTTCCTGGCCGAATACTCGGCCATGATCGCAGTCTCCTCCATCGCGGTCACGCTGTGGCTTGGCGGATGGTTACGCCCTTTCCCCAACTTTCTGAGCGGCCCCACCTGGGACCTAGTCTTCTCCCTCTTCCCGGGAATCACGTTCTTACTCTTGGCCGCGATGTGTTTCTACAACACCGCCCGCATGCCCAAGCATCCGCTCTTCCGCGTGCAGACCCTGGGCCTGGCCGGATTCGGAGTGGTCCTCGGCGTAATCGGCTTGCTGCTATTCCTGACGCCGGTTCGCGTGCGCGTCACAGACATTTTCTGGTTCGCGGCAAAAGTTGCCGCGTTCATGTACCTCTATATCTGGTATCGTGGCACGTTCCCGCGATATCGATTTGACCAACTCATGAAAGTAGGATGGAAGGTTCTCCTCCCGACGGGCCTGGCGCTCTTGATCCTGACCGCCGTCGTCGGAATGCGAACGGAACTCTGGGCAGAACTACAAGGAGTGTGGGGCCGATGAATCCTCCGGTAGCGACACCCTTCTTCTTCTACCTGCTCGCCGCTACCGTGATCATCGGCGGCGTCCTGGTCATCACGCGCAAGAACGCTGTCCATTCCGCGATGGCGCTGATCACCACGCTGCTGGCCCAGGCCGCCCTCTACCTGATGCTCTATGCCCCGTTCGTCGCTGGCGTGCAAATCATTCTTTATGCCGGCGGCATCATGGTGCTGTTCCTGTTCGTGATCATGCTGATCAACCTTGAACGCAGCATGAAAGAGCGCCAGTTCAACAAGCAATGGCTGGTAGGAATCGCCGCCGCGGCCGCGCTCGGAGGCCTGTTCATCGCGGTTTACACAACCACGACGAAAGGCAAGGCGCTCTTCCCCGAAGGCCGAATGACCTACGGCGAAACGCAAAACACCCAGGCAATCGCGGCCCTGCTTTTTGACCGCAACGCCGGACAATACATGTTCGCCTTCGAAATCGCGTCGCTGCTGTTGCTGGTGGCGATCATCGGAGCGGTGGTAATGGCTAAGAAAAGGATTTGAAGTGAGCATGTGCCGGCGGGAAGCAGATTCCTCCCTTCGGTCGGAATGACAAGGCGGGTTGCTGGTCGGAATGACAACGCGCATCGGCGGAATAGGCGTAATCGACATGGATGCAATGCTCCACATCACGACGCTCCACTACCTGGTCCTGGGCGCCGCCCTGTTCCTGCTAGGCGTAATCGGCGTGCTGACCCGGCGCAACGTGGTCATCGTTCTGATGTCCATCGAGCTAATCCTAAACGCCGTCAACCTGAACCTGGTCGCCTTCTCGCGGTACTGGCAGGGAATCCATGGTCCCACCGCCCTGCACGGCCAGGTCTTCGCGATTTTCGTAATCACCGACGCCGCCGCCGAAGCCGCAGTCGGTCTCGGCATCCTGATCGCCTTCTTCCGTAATAAGGAGACGGTCAACGTAGACGAAGTGAACTTGTTGAAGTGGTGAAAAGCAGCTGTCAGCTCTCAGCTATCAGCTTTCAGCTGTCAGCGCCTGCAGGTGCGATGCGAATGTGTACGGCTCACTTGAACCGATGTTTGGCTGATGGCTGATAGCTAAGAGCTTACATGCTATTTCTAGACCACATCTACCTCATCCCGCTGCTCCCCGCCCTCGGCGCGGTGCTCATGTTCTTTTTCGGCCGTAAGCTGCAGAAGGCCACGGTGAGCGCAGTGTGCGTCGGCTCCGTCGTCCTCGCATTCCTCATGGCCTGCGGCGCGGTCCTGCAGTACATCAACTGGGCTCCCGCGCACGACAACCAGCCCTACCAGACCATCCTCTACACCTGGCTCGGCACCGACACGGGCCACCTCAACTTCGTAAAATCCGACGGCACCCAGGCCCCGCTTCAAGCCGACGCCGGATTCCTCCTCGATCCCCTCTCCAGCATCTGGCTGCTGTTCGTCACCGGCGTGGGCATGTTGATCCATATTTATTCCATCGGCTACATGGCGCATGAAGGCGGCTATTACCGCTTCTTCGGATACCTGAACCTCTTCATGTTCTCCATGCTCACGCTGATCCTGGCCAACAACTACGTGTTGATGTTCGTTGGCTGGGAAGGCGTAGGCCTGTGCTCGTACCTGCTGATCGGTTTCTATTTCCATCGCAAGTCGGCCAGCGACGCCGCCAACAAAGCCTTCATCGTCAACCGCATCGGCGACGCCGGATTCCTTCTCGGTATGTTCTTCATCGCCTGGTACATGGGCTCGCTGCGCTTCGTCGACGTGACCGCCGCCGCCCGGAGCGGCCACTTCCAAATCGGCGACCCCATCATCACCGCCGCCACCCTGCTCCTCTTCGTCGGAGCCTGCGGCAAGTCCGCCCAGCTTCCCCTCTACGTCTGGCTCCCGGACGCCATGGAGGGCCCCACGCCAGTCTCCGCCCTGATCCACGCGGCGACCATGGTCACGGCCGGCGTCTACATGATCGCCCGCTCCAACGCCCTATTCGTGCTCGCCCCGAAATCCATGATGGTGGTCGCCATCGTCGGCGCGCTCACCGCGATCTTCGCTGCCTCCATCGGCCTGGTGCAGAACGACATCAAGCGCGTCCTCGCCTACTCCACCGTCTCGCAACTCGGCTACATGTTCCTGGCGCTCGGCGTCGGCGCGTTCTCCGCCGCCGTCTTCCACGTCTTCACGCACGCCTTCTTCAAAGCCCTGCTGTTCCTCGGCGCAGGCTCGGTGATCCATGCCATGAGCGGCGAGCAGGACATGCGCAACATGGGAGACCTGCACAACCGCATCCCCACCACCCACGCCACCATGTTCATCGCCACGCTGGCCATCGCCGGCATCTTTCCTTTCGCCGGATTTTTCTCCAAAGACGCCATCCTTTGGGAGACCTGGTCGCGCGCAGGCGGCGCCTACCGCATCCTCTGGTATGTCGGCTACGCCACCGCCCTGATGACCGCGTTCTACATGTTCCGCCTCATGTACCTGACGTTCCATGGACGCCCGCGCATGAGTCACGAGGTGGAGCACCATATTCACGAATCTCCCGCGTCGATGACAGTGCCGCTGGTGGTACTCGCAATCTGTGCCTTCGGAGCCGGATTCCTGGGCTGGCCGCACAGTCTCGGAGGCTCCGACCATTTCGCAAAGTTTCTGGAACCGGTATTCGCGGGTGAAGCTCAGACCCTCAGCGCAGAGGGCAAGGCGGCTCAACTCGCCGCCGCCGAAAAAGAAGAACAACACAATACCAGCACAGAATGGCTGTTAATGGCCCTGTCGCTAGCAGCCGCGGGTATCGGATGGACCATGGCCTGGCGAAGCTACCGCAACGCCGACAGAGACTACGTCGAGCCCATCGCCGCCGCCGCTCCGCAAGTCTACGACACGCTGCTCAATAAGTATTATGTCGACGAAGGCTACGACTACGTCTTCACCGGCCGCCGCAAAGCAGGCGAGGTGCGTCTGGGTGTCATGGGTCTAGGCGAAGCCAGTACGTGGTTCGATTCCAACATAGTCGATGGCGCCGTCAACGCCGCTGGCTCCATCACTCGCTCCACCGCGACCATCTCCAGTTGGTGGGATAAGTGGATCATCGACGGCATCGGCGTCAACGGCCCCGCGATCCTGGCGCGCATGCTAAGTTATCCCGCGCGCCTCTTCGAATGGGGCTTGGTGCAATGGTATGCCCTGGTCATGACCGCAGGCTTGGTCGGTTTCGCGTTCTATTACGTGTACCACTGAAGAACGCTACTAGCTGCTAGCTTCTAGCTACAACCGTTTAGCTAGAAGCTAGCAGCTAGAAGCTAGAAGCTCATATGCAGACTCACATCTTATCGATCATCCTCTTCACGCCGCTTGTCGGCGCGCTTTTTCTCCTCTTCGTTCCCAAGGAGAACAAGGCCGCCATCCGCTGGATCGCGAACTTCTTCGCGCTCGCCGGCCTCGTGGTCTCGCTACCGCTGATCCCAATGTTCTGGGAGCAGCGTTTCGAGCCCGGCTTCAAATTCATCGAGGGCGCGCCCGGCAACTGGATCCCCTCGATCGGCGCCGGCTACGTCCTCGGCATCGATGGCATCTCCTTCCTGCTCATCATGCTCACCACGCTCCTCGGCTGGATCTCCATCCTCTCCTCCTGGACCGCCATCGAGAATCGCGTCAAGGAATACTACATCTGGTTTCTCTTCCTCCAGACCGGGATGCTCGGCGTCTTCATGGCGCTCGATTTCTTTCTCTTCTTCGTCTTCTGGGAAGCGATGCTAGTCCCCATGTACCTGCTGATCGGCATCTGGGGAGGCCCGCGCAAACTCTACGCGGCCATCAAGTTCTTCCTCTACACTCTCGCCGGCTCTGTCCTGATGTTGCTCGGCATTCTGTTCCTCTACTTCCATCATCACGCCTCAACTGGCGTTTACACCTTCAGCCTGACCTCGTTGTACGAAACGGCGCCGAAAATTTACTTCGACTACGGCCCGCACGTTGCCACGCTGCTGTTCCTGAGTTTCTTCTTCGCCTTCGCCATCAAAGTCCCCATGTTCCCCTTCCACACATGGCTGCCCGATGCCCACGTGGAAGCGCCCACCGCCGGCTCCGTCATCCTGGCCGGCGTCCTGCTGAAGATGGGAACCTACGGTTTCATCCGCTTCTCGCTTCCCTTCTTCCCCAACGTGCTGTCGAATCCCGCCACATTCATGCACATGACCGTGCGCGGCTGGATGATTTTCCTTTCCATCGTGGGCATCATCTACGGCGCTCTGGTCTCGCTCATGCAGAAGGACATGAAGAAGCTCGTGGCCTATTCGTCTGTCAGCCACCTCGGCTTCTGCACCCTGGGAATCTTCGCCCTCACGCCCCTTGGCCTGAGCGGCTCCGTCCTGCAGCAAATCAACCACGGCATCTCCACCGGCGCGCTCTTCTTAATTGTCGGCATCCTCTACGAGCGCCGCCACACCCGGGAGATCTCCGAATACGGCGGCATCTCCAATGTCATGCCCGTCTACGCCACCATCACCATGATCATGTTCCTCTCCTCGATGGGCTTGCCGCTGCTCAACGGCTTCGTCGGCGAGTTCACCATCCTGCAAGGAACGTTCATGGAGAACTGGCGCTGGGGCGCATGGGCCGTCCCCGGCGTCGTGCTGGCCGCCGCCTATCTGCTGTGGCTCTACCAGCGCGTTTTCTTCGGCACGGTGACCAATCCCAAGAACGAAAAACTACACGATCTGACGCCGCGGGAAGTCGCGACGTTCGTCCCGCTTCTCATCATGGCTTTCTGGATCGGCCTCTATCCCAAACCGTTTTTCCAGATTCTCGAGCAGCCGGTGAACCACACCATCGCAATCGTGCGCCCTGACTATCCGCAGCCCGCGGTGAACGCCGCCGCGCAGCCTGCAACAATAGTCGCCCCACCCACCAACATGACGTACACCACGAATCCGCCGGCCGCAGCTGCACCGAAAAAGGGGAAGAAATAGTGGTCTGGACTGACTATCTTCTGGCTCTGCCGATCACGCTGCTGACCCTCTTCGCCCTCGGCATCCTGCTGATCGACCTCATGCTCCCCCGGGAGATGAAGTGGATCAACGCCGTCACCGCCCTCATCGGCGTACTGTTCTCCGCCGCCGGCGTCTACAAGATTCAGCTCTGGATGACCGGCTCGCCCGGCTCCTTCGGCCTGATGCGCACCATGCTGGTCGACCGCTTCGCCATTTATTTCTGGTACTTATTCCTCGCAGCGACCGCCATCGCCATCCTCACGTCGGTGCGCTACCTCGAAACCGAGCATGAAAATCACGGCGAATATTACGCCCTCATGCTGCTCTCGGTCGCCGGCATGATGTGCATGGCCGCCGGCTTCGACATCGTTCTCATCTTCATCGGCCTGGAATTGATGGCCATCTCCACCTACGTGCTCGTCGGATTCCTGCGCCGCGACCGCCGCTCCAACGAAGCTGCCCTAAAATATCTGCTCCTCGGAGCATTCTCCTCCGGCATCTTTGCCTACGGCTTGTCCCTGCTCTACGGTCTCACGGGCAGCACCAATCTCGGAGTCATCCAACAGGAACTCGCGCGCCACGTCCTGAACAGCGAATACAAGCCAGTCGCCGTCATCGCGCTACTCACCACCATGACCGGCCTCCTATTCAAGATCGCCGCCATCCCCTTCCACCAGTGGGCGCCCGACGCCTACGAAGGCGCCCCCACCAGCATCACCGGATTCATGTCCGTCGCGGTCAAGGCCGCCGGATGGGCCATGCTGCTCCGCATCCTCGTCATCGGACTCATGCCCATGCGCCCGATCTGGGTGCCTCTGCTGGTCTTCGTGTCCATCGCCACCATGACCGGCGCCAACTTCGCCGCGCTCACGCAGACCAACACCAAACGCCTGCTCGCCTATTCCTCGATCGCCCACGTCGGCTACATGCTGCTCGGCCTGATCGCCGGCACCGCCACCCAACTCAGTCCCGACGGCATCAAAGGCATTCTGATCTACCTGCTCGTCTACACCTTCATGAACCTCGGCGCTTTCGCGGTGATTACTTCTCTTCGCCACCGCAACGTAGTCGGCGACGAACTCGACGACCTCAACGGCCTCTACTCCCGCGCCCCGGTCGAAGCCGTCCTCATGCTCATATTCATGCTCTCGCTGGCCGGCATCCCGCCCCTAGCCGGGTTTTGGGGAAAGTACTTCATCTTCTTAAGTCTGATCGAATCCGGTCACTATGTCCTGGCATCGCTGGGCGTGCTCTATTCCGTCTTCGGCCTCTACTACTACCTGAAAATCGCCAACGCTATGTTCATGGGCCAAGTGGAGAAGGGCGAAGAAAAACTTCCCATCAGCTTAACCATGCGCGCCGCCCTCGCCCTGACCGCCCTGGCCACGCTCTATATCGGCATCCTCCCCAACCGCTTCATCGAACTCGTAAACTGGGCCCTAGGCATAGCGCAAAATCCGAGCATCGCCAAGCTGACGCACTGAGATGCTCGCGTAGCGACAGCCGCCTCGGCTGTCCGGCCCGGGCGAAGCCCGGCCGATCTCTGTTGCTGCCGTTTAGGATAGAATCGCTAGCGCCGAGCCCGACCGATGCCGCCCTCCACTCCCCCCGAAGACCGGAACTCCGATAAGAAAACAAATCCCTGGCTGCAAGTCGGCCGCTACAGCCAGTTGGCCTTGATGCTCCCAGCCGGCACGGTTGCGGGATGGCTCATTGGCTCCGCCCTTGACCGCTGGCTTCACACCTCATGGATCAGCATTGTCGGACTCTTCCTCGGAATCGCCGCCGGAATGTTCGAACTGATTCGCACCGTCCTCCGCGACACGAAGTAAGATCACCTGTGTCGAAACTGGATCGGGAAGGGCACAACCAGTCGTGCCGTAAAAGCGTCACAATCGGTAATCGGCTTTAGCCGCTCAGGAAACCGTTGAGCGCTACGGTCGCGCTGCTCCGGCCATAACAAGATGTTTCACGCACCGTGAACCAAGGCCCGCCAAATTCCGCCGCGCCCCCTACCCCCTCCGACGCCTTCTACGCCGGCGCCCTCGATCGCATCCGTCATTCCATGATCGTGCTAGCCGTGGCCCTGTCTGCCGCCGCCTGGTGGAGATTCGGCCGCTTTCCCGCACTCGGCTTTCTCTTGGGATGCATCATCGCCTACCTGAATTTCCATTGGCTCAAAAGCGGCGTCTCGGGCTTAGCCGAGCGCGTCACCAATACCGGCAAGCCGCAGTCCGGAAAGGGGATCGTCGCCCGGTATCTCTTCCGCTATGTGTTGTTGGGAGCCGCCGCGTATGGTATATTAACCAGTTTTCCCGCGAGCCTCCGAGGCCTGTTTGCGGGCTTGTTCCTGCCCGTCGCAGCCATTGTCTGCGAAGCGGCGTACGAGTTGTATGTAGCAATAACTCGCGAGGTCTAGCGGAAAAGCGGGATCGAGGAAGAGCTAGCAGCCATCTCATGCCTGAACAACTCTGGTTTACCAAAATCCTGAACGATCTGTTCGCCGGTGGCGTCACAGCATTTCTACGGGTGCTCCACATCGAGCCCAAATACCCGCAGGCGCCGATCGCGAATTCTTTCGCGATGGAGTTGCTCGTGTTCGCCTTCCTGCTGGCCCTCTTCCTTATCGTGCGATCGCGCCTCTCCGTCGAGTCCCCCGGAGGTTTGCAACACGGCTTCGAAGCCATCGAGGGTTTCGTGCTGGGCCAGAGCCGCGAAATCATCGGTCATCACAGCGAACCCTATACGGCTTTCTTCGCCATCGTCTTCATCTTCATCCTGGTCTGTAACCTGATCGGTCTGATTCCCGGTTTCGAGTCGCCCACCGGCGTTCCCGTCGTGCCCCTGGGCTGCGCCATCTGCGCGTTTCTGTACTACCACACCCAGGGCTTCAAGCATGCCGGACCGAAGTATCTCCTGCAGTTTTTCGGACCGCCTATGGAGGGCATGCCGATCTGGGCCCGCATCCCAATGGCGGTTTTGATGCTCCCCATCGAACTGGTCAGCCATTTGGCCCGCTTGCTTTCGCTCACGGTGCGTCTCTGGGCCAACATGTTTGCCGGCGATCTGATCACCCTGGTCTTCTTCTCCATGATCCCGATCGGCATTCCCATCATCTTCAGCGGCCTTCACATCGTGGTCGCTGTTTTGCAGGCCTACGTCTTCATGCTGTTGTCGATCATTTACGTCTCCGGCGCCGTCAGCGAGGAACACTAAAGGAGTGCCTTCTCATGGATCTCGGCAGCCTGTGGTTTAACTGAGAACTGAGAACGAAAAGACTTTACCCGCCGCAAGCGTGAGGGCGTCTGCAAGGTACGACGTCAACCACCCACTGGCGGCAACTTGATACGAGGAGAAACACAATGCGTAAATTGAGTTACCTGTTCATGTCGTTATCTGCCCTGTGCTTCGCCATGCCTGCCTTCGCGCAGGGGGGCGGTGCCGAGGACACCCACTGGATCGCCATTACCGCAGGATTCTCCATGGCGATCGCGTCCGCGGTTTGCGGCCTCGCCCAAGGCAAAGCCGTCGCCGCCGCCACCGAGTCCCTGGCCCGCAATCCCGCAGCCCGTCCCGGCATCCAGTTCGCGCTGATCCTGGGCCTGGTCCTGATCGAGTCCCTGGCCCTCTACACCCTGGCGATCATCTTCCTGAAAGTGAAGTAAGTCGGATAACGCTGAAAGACACGAAAGCCTCTGCCGAAAGCAGAGGCTTTTGCATTTGAAAACTGATAGCTGACAGCTTGTTTCTAGATTTTCCGCTCCCCGCTCCACTCCTGCCCCTTATTCTGGGGAGCGTGGTTCAGCGCATCCACCAGCAGCCGGCGCAGCCGGAACCGGCTATCCAGGTCGGTACTCACAATCTCAAATCCCACTTCATTCACGCGCGCCCTCCGCAGCAGCACATGCGCGCGAATCTTCGACCGCATCCCCAGCGAAATCTCCAAATCCGCTTCGCTGCCGATGCGCAAGTTGTCTTCCTTCGTGCCCATCCCGCCGCCCAGGCTCAATTCGCGGATTTGAATCCTCGACTTGCCCCACGAACTGCCAATCGTCGCCGTCACCGTTTTCGCCAGCACCAACCGCTCGTAGCGCCGTTGCCGCACCCAGGGACATGCCGGTGCCATATCCAGCGGCGCAATCGCCAACTCCGCCGGCTCCAGACCGCTGTCCGACAGGACTTGCGAACTGTACCGCGGATCGGTCTTCGCCAGCGCCTGCGCCGCCGCGATTCTCAACTCGCGGTGATACACAAATCCAAACGTCTTCTTGGTTTCCAGAATTTCGCGCAGCGTCGCCACTGCCTCCGCATCCCGCAATCGGCCCAGCGACTCAATCGCTTTGAGTTGGACAAAAGCAGAGCGCGAAGCCGCTTCTCCCGGCCGGGCCATCGCAATCAACGGCGGAGTTGCCGTCATGTCTCCGCTCATCCCAATTTCGTCCACCGCCTCGGCCAATACCAGCGGATCCAAAATCTCCGTCAGTTCGAGCAGCGTGCGCCCCCGATCCGTCGCGGCCCCATACGCAATCTGCCGCACCACAATGTCGTGATAGAACCGGTTCCATTCCGGCAAACGCACCGGCAGCAATTCCAGCAGCGTCCCCACGTCGAGCCGGCTCACCAGTCCCACTGCTCCGGCGGCCTGCCTTGGCTGCCCGGTGCGCAGAATCTCCCGCAACTGCAGCAGCACCGGAGAGCCCAACTCCTTCACCAGATCGATCATGCGATCGCATTCGTCGCGCCGCATGCAGCGGAAGAAGCGGTCCGCCAGATGCTCGGCGCCCGACTGGCTCGTCCGCCGCAAAACCGACAGCATATCCGCGGGAATCGGGTCCAGGTGTATCGCTTCCTCAATGAACTCCGGCAGACGATTCTCCACCCCTACTCGCGGACGCAAGTCGCTCATCAGCACCGGCCGCTCCATGCTGATCATTTCCATCCCAGCGCACACTTCATTCACCGCGCCGTAGTTCTTTGCCGAACTCGCTTCCTGGCTCAGCCGCACGAACGCCGCGCTGAACAGGCTTTGCAGTTCCGCGTCTTTCTCGTGGATCAGATGATCGCTCAGCTTCCGGATCGCCTGGCCCATCGGCTCTCCGCCCACCCGTGCGTACAGGTCGGCTAACTGGCTCAGCCCAATCGCCGTTCTGCGACGCGGTTCTGCTTCCCTGGCGCCCAGGCAACTGGAATAGTTGTTCAGGATCTCCGTTGCCCCCTCCTTGTCGTCCCGATCGAGCAGCACTTCCACGAACTGCCGCAGGTTCCGCGGTGGTACGCAAGGCGCTTCGTGCGAAAGCAGAACGCTCTTCTTGCCTGACTCCGGCACTTCCGCCCAGAACATTCGGTCCAGGATGTCGGCGTGCGACTCCACCAGAATCCCGGCCTTGCTCATCTTCTCTTCTTGCAGCTTCAGAATCTGGCGCAACGAGTCCATCTGCCGGCTCATGTGCTCCATCATCTGGTGTACCGCGTTGACCTTGACTTCGCCCTTCTGATAGCGCTCCAGGGCGAAGCGGATCGCCATGTGCTCGGCCGCTTTCATGAGCAGCGGCGTGTCTTCCTCTTCCGTCGAGGCCTTCGCCGCCAGACTTCCCAGCAACTGCTGCAGGTTCAACCGCGTATTCGGATCCGTCTCTTTCAGTTCCTTCTGTAGATCTTCTTCTCTCACACCGGGATCCTGCTGCACTTGCCCAAACCGCGTCAGCAGCCGGATCGCCTGTACAACCTCCTCTTCCTGCAGAGGAACCATTCCACCAGTCCAGGCCGGTGCCGCCCCGGTTGCCGCGCCACCGGGAGCCCCGCTTGGAGCGCCGTCTGGAACCCATCGTCCCTTGCCCGTCCCTGGCGGAAGGTTGGGCACGCTCCCCAGCGGAACCATCGGAACCCCGTCTGCGGAGACTTGTCCGCCCCCAGCGTTCGCCCCCTCCGCGGCCGCAATCAACTGCAACAACTTCTGCGGATCGTTCAGCCACTGCTTGAACTCAGGTCCCAGGGTCTGAGCCGCAATCTGCGCCGCAATACTCACATCCCCTGTCAGCGGATCGGCCGCCACAAACTTCACTTCATTAATTCGGATCGTGCTGCCCGGCTTGTTCGCGCCCAGCGCTTCTTTGATCTGCTTCGACACATCCTGGGCCTTCGACCCCGCCACCGTGAACGCACGCACCAGGCGAACAAAGTCTTCCTCGGTCACGTCTCTGGAAAAATGCAGGCTGGCGAGTCCGGCCGTAGTCAACAGCGTCGCGAAGCTCCGCTCCGAGTTTCCCGTTTCCAGTGGAATGCCATCCAGCAGCAACTTGTTGTCGGAAACGCCCAGCAGAAAGCCCGCGTCCCCGGTCGTCGGCAGACCCTGCTTCAACTCGTTCCACGTGATTTCGAACTGCGCCTCGGTGCGCTTGTGCTGGTACCCATACATCCGCGCATACTTGATCAGGATGTTCAGGCTGTGGACGAAGGCTCGCGCCGAGGCGGCACGTGCACCTTGCGATGTGTTTGTGGCCGAGATAGCAAGCTCCTCGAAACGCAAGTTTGAACCTCAAGGTTAAAGGGAAACGGTAAGCCCCGAAACGTTACGGAGGTAATCGACGCAGCCCAAGCGCCACTCGCAAGGGCATGACCCAAGTCAGTATCCCTGTCATCCCGACACGCGAGCAGAGAGCCAGGAGCAATCTGCTTTCTGCCGGTGACCACCGCAACTCCTGCAGGCCGTACTCCAGTCCGCCACCTTTGACTTTGCGAACAACTCCAATACCCAAAGAAGCGTCCTATCCCCGGAGAATCGACTGCCAAATGACCGCACCATCGCTCATTCCTGCTTCGTCTCGTCATCGCACAACGATTCTCCCGACACATCTCTAGGACAAAGCGAGGCGTATGACTAGTCGGCTCAAGCTTTCCACCGCAACAACCTCCATCCTTTCAGGCGCGATCCTGACAGCAGTCCTTCTCTTCACCGCACTGCCGCGCCTTCATGCTGAGGACATCGACCGCTGCCAGCGTCGCGTCGCTCACGCCGAGCATGAACTCCACGAGGCCATCGAGAAACATGGACGCAACAGCAAAAAGGCAAATCACGAGCGTCGCGAATTGCATGAAGCCCGAGAGCGTTGCTGGCGTGAGCAGCATCGCTGGTGGGATGAACACGAGCACCGCTGGCGCACCGACCGCGATTGGAACGAGCACGACCACGACTAGCCACTCGTGTGGGGCGCCCCGTCCGCCGCCTTTAACTCCGCGCGATTCCCCGGACCGCACCACGGAGTCCGGTCACTCCGGCACGTGGCTGCCCCACCTTTCGCGGATTTTCGAAAGGTGGAGCAGCACACCTAAATTGCCCAGGTTTGTATAACGTACCGAGAAGGGCACAATCACGCTCAGCCAACAACCCCAGCGGCGAAAGGGTTGCACAGCAGTTGAAAGGAGTGGACAGAAATCAGTGCGAGCCACTTAGCACGAGATCGGACTGCAAGGCGTAGGCACTTGAATCTACCATTTTGAAATCCTTGGCAAAGTCCAGAGAAACGCGATCGTACTCGCGATCCCCATCGCTTTCCACTAGCGTGACAATCACTGTTTTCGGCCTTCGGTTGCACTTCTCCAGAATCCCGTTCACCACGGGCCTGCGACTTTGTGTCAGGAATTCAATCGGGATGCTGAATCTTCCATTCTCGATCGTCACTTCGCCCGATTCTCCCGCCATATCTCTCGCATAGACCAACTGGACGCGAACTTTGGCGTTGCCGGGTGCACGATCAACTCGGCCTCTGACGATGACGACATCGACCGAGCACAGCGCGTTCGCAAATGCGCAGGTGATTAGTGCAACACTTACGATCGACCTGAAAGTCTTAGCTGCGCCGAAAATCATGAGCGAGCCTCCGGTCCAACCTCGTGAAATCATGCCACAAATACCACTCGGATCGGGGGCCATACAATTTCAAGGGGTGCCACAATCCCGCGGCGCGACATTCACACAGAACATGCATGGGGGCACTCAGGACTGTGGCGCTGGACCCGAACGCAGCCCAGATCAGTGCGCCAAGAAATTTGTTATGAAAACGAACAAGAAGACACGATCAGGCGTTCGCACGCTCCCAGTAGCGCGGGGCGTTGCCGATCGCATACAGCGTGGGCAACACCCTAGAAGCTGATTTTCACCGCCAACTGCACCTGCCGCGGACTGTTCGCCATGCGCGGGATTATCCCAAAGCTGGGATCACCAACATTGAGGGTGCTGTCACCGTACGGGCCGGGTGTACCCAGACTGAACAGAGGATGATTGAATGCATTCTGGGCTTCGAGACGCAACTCCAGCCGGATGCCTTCATGCACGCTGGACAGCACGAACTGCTTGCTCACCGACAAGTCGCTGGTGAAGGTGAGCGGCGTCCGCACCGATGCGATCGTCCGCGGCATGTTGCCGAGAGTGAACGGATCCGGTTGTACGAAGACCGTGGGGTCGACGAAGAACTGGTCCTGCCAATCCGTCCCGTAATTGCGCTTTGGCGTCCCTACGAGGTTAGGCCGCTGAGAACCATACGTGGGGATCGGCGTTCCGCCATTGGAGACCGTGATGGGCAGCGGGCGTCCGTCGGCGATCTGCCAGATGCCGTTGGTCTTCCAGCCGCCAATCATCGCCTCCAGTACTCGCGGCATGTTGCCGAGCAGGGCCTTGCCGCGCCCGATCGGCAGATCGTAGCTGTAGCTGAATTTCAGCACCGAGGGCGTGTCGAACGTCGACAGGCTCCGTTCCAGCCACGGCTTATTGGGATCCTGCAAACTGGTGAAGCTCCCCAGCCAGGTCACGTTGTCGTCGCCAATCGAGGCGTCATCGATTGACTTCGACCACGTGTAATTGATCAGAAGCTCCAGCCCGTTGCTAAAGCGCTTATTCGCGGTGAGCTGCAGTCCGTGATAGATGGAATCCGCAATCATCTGCACGTCAGTGCTCACGCCTGTGAATTGCGGATAAGGAAGCTCCAGCTGAAATCCCGGTACCGAGCTGGACATGCCGCTGTTGGGATCGGTAATGATCCCGAAGAAGGGGTTGCAGGTGGGAGCGCAGCCGGGCGGATTGGTGTAGAGAGTATTGAGAGCGTTCATCTGCGGTGAATTCGGGCCGTAGCTCTCCACCTGCGGCCCCAGAACGTCCGGCTGGTTGGCGCCGCTGAAAGGAAGATGCGTGCCTTTCTTTCCGAGATATTCGACGTCAAACACCATGTTCCACGGCATCTGGCGCTCAATCCCGACGCTCCAGCTTTGCTCATACGGGGTTAGGTTTGCCACGCGGGTGCGCAGCGGGCCGTTCGCTCCGAAGCCGACGTCGTTCATCAAACCGAGAGCGCCTCCCGGCGGCTGAATCAATCCGTTGGGAAACGGATTGCCCAGACGCAGGTAGGGGGTCGCGCCGTCGTTCTGATACGTGGTGATCATGTTGGTGTACTGGTCGAAGCCCTGTCCGCCGTAGGGCACAACTCCACTGGCGCCGGAGCGGGACTGGCCGTAATAAATGCCGTAGCCTCCGCGCAACACCATTTTCGGCGCGAACTGGAAGGCCAAGCCGAAGCGCGGCTGAATGTCCCTCCAATCCGGCACGTAGTTTGTACGCTGGTGGGAATTCGCAAAAACTTCGCCGCCGAGAAGCGGGCGGGTGACCGGGTTGCCGCTAATTGGGTCGGTATATGAAAACGTTCCACCATTCAAGGGGCTGACCACGTTCGGATCAAACCAGTTCTGCCGGTTGAAGCGATCGGTTCGGGGCAGCGAAACGTCGTAACGCAATCCCAAGTTCAACGTCAGCTTGTGCGTGACCTTCCAGTTGTCCTGGGCAAACACGGCGTACTGATAATTTTCGGTCGCAGGCCGGAACTGAATTTCGTAGAAGCCGCTTTGAACCTGGCCCATCATGAAGCTGGCCATGTCATCTCCGCCGGCGACGGTGCCATCGGCGCATTGCGATGTAATGCCGACCGACGGGCAAACTGAGCTGCCCCGGTTGTCGAAATTGAAATAGCCCAGCGGCGCGTTGGTCTGAATGTAATTCTGTTGATGCAATCGGCCCTCGGCTCCGAACTTCAGTTCGTGAGACCCATGGATCTTGCTCAGCATCCCCGCAAGCTGACCGGTAAGCTGTCCTTGCTTGTAGTTGCCATAGGGGTCGTTTCCGGCATTGGGAAAGCCGGCGTTGGCATAATCGTTAATGAACATCGCGGGAACGCCGTTGAAGCCATTCGCCTTCAAATAAGACGGAAACCCTAGAGTGCTAAGCGGATCGGAACCCAGGCTCGAGTTGTAGGCAAAAATCAGCATGGCGCCGCGGGTGATGCCAAACGTCGTGGTCAGCAGCAGCGTGGGATTGAAAGTGTAGGTATCGTTGATCGTGAATATATGCGCCGTACTCTTGTTGGATCCGCCGCCACAGGGATCGATGACGGTCTTGAAGCAGTCATAACCGGTAGTGGAACTCCATTCCTGCGAGTACTTGGCGCTCAGCAGGTTCTTTTCGCTGAAGCGATGATCGATCCTCAGATCGAATTGGTCGTTCTTGCTGGGAGTCGCCCCCGAGGCGATCCAGTTGCGGTAGATCGTGGGATTCGCCATGTTGGGAGTCGGATTGGGGAACAGATTCATTACGTTCTGAGCGACGGGATCAATCAGGTTGCCGGGCGTGCCGGGCAACTGGTAGGGCGTGCCATTTAAGTTTGGATTTCCGGGGCTGGTGTAGGCGGCCATGTTGTTGAACGGAATGAAGGCGCTGCGCACGGGGCCGCCGTCGACGGAGCTATAAGTGCCAGAGTAGGGATCCCAAAGCTGGCCGCTCGGAACAATCATTGTCATGTCATCTGCCTGAACGCACGCGCCATAGTTCGGATCGCCCTGGGTGTTGTCCCAGGTGCCGGGATGGACATTGCCGCTAGCGTCGGTGTTCGACGCAATCGCGCAGAGCTCGCCAAAGTTCCCGCTGCGCATGGCGGTGCTGGGCACGCCCGCCTGGTAGGTGTTCATGTTGCTGGCACGCAGACCTTCGTAGTCAAAGAAAAAAAAGGTCTTGTTCTTCCAGATGGGTCCGCCAAGGGTGGCGCCGAAATCGTGACGGTGAACCGGAGGAATGGGAATGCCGCTGCGATCGTTGAACCAGTCATTCGCGTCGGTGATGGTGTTGCGGATGAAGTCATACACGCTGCCGTGGAATTTGTTGGACCCGGACCGCGTGACCATGTTGAGAATCGAAGCGCCAGTGAAGCCGTATTCGGCGCTGAAGTTCGTCTGCTGCACTTTGAACTCTTCCACCGCTTCCGGCGAGGGAATGTACACGGCTTGAGTGACGCCGCCGTTGGGCTCAAAGTTCGTGACCGAGGCGCCGTCCATCAAAATGTCGGCACTCGCTCCGCGGCTGCCGTTCGAAACGAAGTTCGTCGCGCCGCAATTGTGGCACTGATCATCCATGTCATTGACGCCGGGCGAGAGATAGGTCAACTCCGTCACATCGCGGTTAATTAACGGCAGATCATTAATCAGCCTGCGGTCGATGACCTGGCCGGTTACCGCATCTTCGGTGGCGAGGGCCTGCGCCTGAGCCTTAACCTCAACGGTTTGAGCGGCACCTGCAATCTTCAGAGTGAGATCGGCGGTCGAGTTCTCGCTGACGTTCAACTTGATGTGGGTGCGTACGGTCTTCTGAAATCCTTGCATTTCTGCCGACACGGAATACATTCCGGGCGGAATCGAGACGAATAGATACCGCCCGCTACTGTCCGACGTGGCCGTGAAATGATATCCCTTCTGCTCGTCGAGGAGCGTCACTTTTGCCCCTTGAACGACGGCTGCGGAGGGGTCTGTCAGAATGCCGCTTACCGTGCCGAAGTAGCCCTGGCTGAAAAGCATACTGGGAAATACAACCACGGTTGCGATGATCAAGAAAGCGGCTAGAATCCGTTGAAAACTGGCCTGAACTCTCGAAGCGGATGATTTCATCTTGCCCCCCTTTGTCGCGGCGGAACAGATACGACACGATGGCTCAGCGAGACCGTCGGCGGAATATTAAACCGATTTAACATTTCGCGCCAGCAGGGGAATCCTCGGGGGGGCAGGCTCATCGACCGGGAATCGGGGCAATCATCGTAGAGGCCTTGCTTACGACAGCTATCCCGCGATTACAACAGCTATCCCGCGACAACATGGACCTAGCAACCCGGAAAGGTACTACTTCACGGCCTTCCCCGGTGGCTATAGTGGGCTTTGCAAGAGCAAGAGCCAGAGCCAGGCGTCCAGCCTTGGGTTTCCCTCGTCCCCTAAAATGTATGTAACTTCCTTCGATCTGCAGCGTACTGCTTTATGGACGCCAAAAGGAACATGGCGAAAGAACCGCAGCCCCGCGAGGGCGAAACCAGGCAGATGGAGGGGCTCGGTTTGGAGAGCATAATAGCGCGCGCCCAGGGCCACGATGCCGAGGCCCTGGGGGAGATTTATCGCCGCTATGTCCGGCGCGTATTCGGATTGTGTCGTTACATGCTGAACTCACGGGAGGGCGCAGAAGATGCCACCAGCGAAGTCTTCCTCAAGCTGCAGCGCTCGATCGAGAGCTACGACGGTTCGATCCCGTTCCCCAGGTGGCTGCTGCGTGTGGCGGGCAACCAATGTATTGACGCTTTGCGGCGCCGGCAGCGTGGACTGAAGGTGTTTGTGGAAGTTGAAGACGGAACCGCCGTCATCGAGGCGGCCAGTTCGGAGCCGTCGCCGCTGGGTGCTGTCATCAGCACGCAAGAGAGAGCGCAGGTGCGGGACACCATCGCACGCCTGCCGGAGAACTATCGCGTGCCGCTGGTCCTGCGCTATTACGGCGAGCTGAGTTATGAGGAAATCGCGCAGGAGTTGGGCCTGGAGAGGAACTACGTGGCGGCGCTGATATTTCGGGCCAAGCAAGAGCTGCGCCGGAGACTGGCCCCTAGGAGCAAGTGATCATGGAATGTTATTCGGAACAGACCTGCGCCCTCGCCGTGGACGGCGAACTGGCGGCGGACGAGGCGCGGCGCCTGCGAGACCACCTAGCCACGTGCCGGCGCTGCCGGCAGTTAGTGGACGCATTGCGCGCCGAGAACCGCGTTCTGAGCGAAAGTCTGCACGAGCTTCCGGAAGAAGCAGCCAGCCCAGCGGGCTTCTCCCGTCCGCATAGGTCCTGGGTGTGGGGCGACCTGGCGGTGATGGCCGCAGTGCTGGCGCTAGGTTCGATCAGTTCCATTTGGTTCGACGAACTGAGTATTCCGGCAGCGCTGGAATGGTTCAATCCCTTCAGCTCAAGCGGCCGCACGAACCTGATCTTCAGCCTTTTTGACTACTTTGCACCCGGAGGTACTGCCATGCTAACTGACTATGCTGCTGTCGTGGGGCTTCTTTCTCTGCTGTTGCTGTTGGGCGGCAGCGCACTGCTGTTGGGACGAGGGCGGCCGCGCCAGCCTGGCCTGCGCCTGCTGATCGTGCTGCTTGCGTTGTCGTTGCCCAGCTTTGCCCTGGAACGGCGTCAGGGTGAGTTCGTCACCGTGGCGGCGAACGAGACGGTGGACGATACCCTTGTGGCCACCGGCAACACTGTGCGCATGGAAGGCGTGGTCAATGGGGACTTGCTGGCTTTTGGCGGGACCGTGGAAGTACGGGGCACCGTCAAGGGCGACTTGGTGAGTTTTGCCAAGAGAACTGTGGTGAGCGGACGAGTGGAAGGCAGCGTCTACAACTGTTCGCGGTCGCTCGACCTGGACGGGCAATTGGGTCACAGCATCTACGGCTTTGCGCAATCCTTGCGTGTGGATGACCGGGGCCACGTGGGCGAAGGTATCGTGGCTGCCGCCGGCGACGTCAGCCTCGAGGGCGACGTGAAGCGCAGTGTGGACATCTTGACTAGTGGCAATGCCGATGTGAGCGGTAGCATCGGCCGCGATCTGACCATGGCCGGAGTTAGCCTTACGCTGACGAATGCGGCCCGGGTCGGCGGCAACTTGAGCGCTCGCGTGCACCAACTGAAAGAGGTGCACATTGCCGACGGCGCGACCATTGCGGGCAAACGTGACATCCAGGTGCAGGTGAGGAAAAGCCAGTTCACGCGCCCCAGATTCTACTTCCACCAAGCTGTCTGGTTCGCTGCCGCCATGCTGGTGGGATGGCTGGGCCTAATTCTGTTTCCCGGTTTCTTCCGGGCCACGACGCAAGCGGTGGGCTCAGGCTGGCTCAGCGTCGGGCTGGGGGTTGGGGTTCTGGCGGGTGCGCCTGTTGCCATGGTAGTGGTTGGCATCACGCTGATTGGCATCCCGATCTCGCTAATGTTGTTCGCGGTATATCTGGCTGCGATCTACCTGGCGAAGGTTTGGGTTGGAGCCTTCCTGGGGCGGATACTTCTGAAACCCTCGGGAGCGACGAAGGGCGACTGGTTGCTGGGACTCCTGGTGGGCCTGTTGATCCTCACTATTGTTGGGTTCATCCCGTATCTTGGCGGGCTGGTCCGCTTGGGTGTGGTTTGCCTGGGTTTGGGAGCTTTTGCCGGGCAGCTTTATAGGGCTTCACGACCGGTAATAACGGCCTGAAGAGGCCTGCTGAGGAGCTGGTCGAGAAGCCAGCATCCAGCCCAAGCACGAACGAAATTCGCCAAAACATCCGCGAGCAGATCCGAAAGCAACTGGTGCCAGGTTTCCCGGCGCCCGGAGGCTCGAAGTCTAAACAATCACGGAAAAGCCCGCTTTCGCGTCGCGTAGCGCCTGCCAGCGCCGCGATCCAAGCTTTCTTTTTCCGTAAAGGCCTCAGAGTGCGTGAGTACTGAGTTTCGGGGAAAGCGGTGGAACGAAATCTGCCAAACTCCAGCCGCGAAGCGGCGGCAGAATGCAGCCCCCGGCGCCAGCCGTGGGTGGCGAAGTGAAAAAATGCAGCAAAGCTCCGAAGGGACGAAAGAAAATTGCGACATAACTTGCGAAAAAAACTTGATGTAAGGTGGAAGCACCATCTTCAGTAAAATACTCGCGGAGTGCCGACGACCGAAGACTTGAAACCTGTTACCAAGACAACGGGACTGCGCTATTGGATGGCGCGCGTGCTCGAAGAGTGCGAGCACGTGTCCGCCGACTTCAGCGCCGATCCGGTCCATGATCTGCGGGTTGCGCTGCGGCGCTGCCGCTCCCTGGCCGACGGCATGATGGCCATGGATCCCGATCGCGACTGGAAGGAAATGAAAAAGGCCGGCAAGCGCCTGTTCCAGCGCCTCGGCACATTGCGCGACGTGCAGATCATGATGGAGTGGATTGAAAAGCTGAGAGCAACCACGACTCGTGCAGGCGCGGGCGACTCGCCCGCGCTCCCGCAACCGGCAGAGAATTCCGGCGACTTCGCAGACGCCGCTCCCTCCACCGAACTTTTAGAAAGCCACCCGCACGATCACGCGGCCCACGCCCTGCTCGAAATTCTAAAAGCCCGCGAAACCGAACAGAAGCGCGAAGCTCGCACCGCCCTGGCGGAATTCGACCGCAAGCAGTGGCGCCAGTGGAGCCAGTCCCTGCCCCTGCGCGCCGCCCGCATTCGCCTGGGCAGCGCGGTGTTCAAGCATCTGGCGCTCGAACGCTGGACGGCCGCGCGCGACCTGCACACCCGCGCCATGCGCAATCGCTCGCAGGTTGCGTTTCATACTTTGCGTATCGGCATCAAACGCTTTCGCTACATCGTCGAGAATTTCCTTCCGGACGAGCACAAGGCCTGGAGCAACGACCTGAAGCACATGCAGGATCTGCTCGGTGAAGTACACGATCTTGACGTGTTGTGGGCAACCGCGCTTTCGTGCCACGTATTCCTCGACGAAGCATCGCGCAAAACCTGGCATGCCCGCATTGGGGAAGAACGCACGAAGCGGATTGAAGCCTATCGCCAGAGCATGCTTGGGCCGGATTCGCTGTGGAATGTCTGGCGCGCTGGACTGCCACAGGGCAAACAAATCCAGGAAATTGCGACGCGCCGCATGAAGTTGTGGGCGAAGGCACTCGATCCCGACTTCGCGCACTCCGAGCGCGTAGCGCGGCTAGCGCTCGAACTCTACGACGGCCTCAACGCCGCGGGACTGCTGAGTTCCCTGAATAGCGCTCGACCAGGTGCGCGCTCGATCCTCTACGTGGCCGCTTTGCTGCACGACGTGGGGAAGGCGAAGGGGAATAAGGGACATCACAAGGCGTCGCTTGAGTTGATCAAAGCTCACGGCACGCCGTTGGGATGGCAAGCCGAGAACATGGCGCGCGCGGCTGTCGTGGCGCGTTTTCATTGCGGCGCATTGCCGACGCGAAGCCACAGAGCGCTGCGCGACCTGCTGCCTGACGAGCAGAAGATCACGATTCAGCTAGCAGCGATCCTGAGATTGGCCAACGCCTTGGATGCCGCGCACGACGGCCACATCCGGCGACTGCGGATTGCGAACGCGCCCGCCCAATCCCAAGATCGCAAGCGACGAACCAATGGATTCCTGCGCAAGCCCGCGAAGTTAGGACCGAACGAAGCGTTGGTCATCGCCGCCGAAGGCTTTGTGGCCGACAGTTCTACGGCGCAGGCCGTCGCCTCCCAAAGATATTTACTCGAAACCGTATTACGTCGTCCGGTCGTGATAAGGGCGATGAAGAGTCCGGCGCCCCGGCGAATCGCCATTGAGTCCCGGAGGATTGCGTCTTGATCCAGGAATATTCGCGCCGTTCCGGCCGCTTGGGAATTGGAAGCGGGGAAACGACACAGTCACTTTTCCACACCACCCTACAACGTAGACTGTTCCTATGACTCACGCACAAATGGTGGAACGAGCGGTGCGATGGCTGCGGTTGTATCGCTGCGGCGTTGTCCTTTCCGAGCAAGCCTGCGTCAGCGGAGAAATGCCCGACGCGATTGGATGGAAACGCGCCAACCATTCCGTGCTGGTGGAGTGCAAGCTCACGCGCGCGGATTTTCTGGCGGATCGAACCAAACCCTTTCGGCAACAACCAGAACAAGGAGTGGGCAGCGAGCGTTTCTATCTGACGCCGCCAGCATTGGTGAAGCTTGAGGAATTGCCCGCGGGCTGGGGACTGCTGGAATTCCGGCGAGGAAGAATCGAAGTCGTGCGGGCATCGGCGAAGAATCTACGCACAGCCGAAGGCTTTCGCTATGAAATGAATCTGTTGCTCGCCAGCCTGCGGCGAGTCGAGGTGCGCATTGAACCGCAGAGCATCACGGATTTCCTGAAGTGGAAGAATCGCATGGCCGAATACAATCGCGGAACTCTTCCCGAAGGACTGGCTGCGGCTGAAGAAGAGCTGAACGTTTTCCTTGAGCCGGAAGTGCCCAGTTGTTCTTGAGTATTCTCTTCCTTACATATCTCTCCGGCCTTCGATCGCTTTGAGCATCGTGATTTCGTCGGTGTATTCGATGTCGCTGCCGACGGGAATGCCCATGGCGATGCGCGTGACTTTCACGCCCGCTCGCTTCAGTTGCTGCGAGAGATAGGTGGCAGTGGCTTCGCCCTCGACGGTGGGATTGGTTGCGACGATGACTTCGTCAATGTTACCCGCATCGACGCGGGTGATGAGGTTCGAGATGCGCAACTGCTCGGGGCCGATTCCGTGCAAGGGAGAGATGGCGCCGTGCAGAACGTGAAAGACACCGTTGAAATGCTTGGTCTTTTCGATGGCGGCAATGTTAGTGGGTTCCTCGACGACGCACACCAGGCGCTGATTCCGCGTGGCGCTGGTGCAGTAGACACAGGGATCAACGTCAGTGATGTTGTTGCACACGGAACATAGACGGAGATTGGCCTTAACGTCGCGCACGGCGGTGGCGAGGGCTTCGGCATCTTCGTCGCTGGCGCGCAGGATGTAGAAAGCCAGGCGCTGCGCGCTTTTCGCGCCGACGCCCGGGAGCTTCTTCAGCTCGTCGATCAGGCGGGACATAGGTTCGGCAAATTTGGACATAGGAGATTGGGTAATTTTGTAATTGAGTAATTGAAAACCGGCTGAGGATATTGTAACTGTCGGCTCGAATTACACGACCAATTACGACAGTTTCCAAATTACTCAATCCGCCTTGGGATTTTTCGAAATCGAGCGCTAGAGTCCGGGGATGCCGAGGCCGCCGAGCATGCCGCCGACTGTGGATTGCATCTGCGAATCTACCTTGCGGGCAGCTTCGTTGACGGCGGCGAGAACCAGGTCCTGCAGCATTTCGACGTCACCGGATTTTACGGCCTCGGGATCGATGCGCAGGCTGAGCAATTGCTTGCGGCCGTCCATTTTTGCAGTAACGGTGCCGCCGCCGGATGTGGCTTCGACGACGGTCTCCTGCATTTTCCGTTGCAGGGCGTCGTATTGCGATTTGGCCTTGGACATCAGGTCTTGCAGATTGAATCCACCCATAATTATTTTGTAATTTTGTAATCGAGTAATTTTGTAACTGGTCGCGAGAAGCGGTTACAAATTGCCTTTCGGAACGAAGAAACTACCGATTACCCAATTACCCGATTCCTTTCATCGTTTGTCCTTGTAGTCGATTACGGTGCGGACTTGGGCGCCGAATTTTTCTTGCATGCGGCGGACGACGGGGTCTTGCTCGGCGCGGCCTCGGCCTCCAGGGCCGGCTGCGGGCGGCGGGGCGCCGTTGCGTTTATTTTCCTGCGGAATCAATGTGGCGCCAGGAACGATTTTTAATTTAACGGCGCGGCCGAGGACTCCGCTGGCGGAAGCGATGGCCAGACGTTTCGCCTCAGAACTGAGCGACATGTCGACTACGGTTTGCGACTCGGCGATCTTGATGACCAACTCGTTGCCCTGGATGCTCCACTCACCCGCAGAGAGCATCGAAACCAGAATGCGCTGGTTGCCGTCGGTGAGGGCTTGCAGGACGGCATTCTGCAAATGTTCCATTTGCGGTTGCACTACGGCCCCCGAAGTCGCTGCCTGCGTCGGTTGAGCTTGCAATTCGGGCCGCGGTTCGGGAGCGGACGGCTTGGCTGCGCCGACGGAGACGTAGCTAGCTACGTCTCCACTATCGTGGTCAGGGTCAGAAACCGGTTCGCGCAGGGGAGCGGGCGCGGCGGAACCCATGATTATAGGCTCGGCCGTGCTGGCTGTGACCACGATGCGCGGGCCGGCGGGAGGCGCGGGATCGGGCGAAGCTTCCTGCCTTGGCGTGCCTTTGCGGGCGGAGTCGGCCGCGAAAGGGGAAACGAAATTTGGACGCGCGGCGGAAGCGGGCTCTGGACGGCGCGTTTCGGAGTTCGACGCGCTGCCGACGATGGCTGGTCTTGCGGAAGGCCTCGGCGCACCGACTGCTGGAGCAGCGGCTACATCGCTCAGCAACTGCTCAATGGGCAGCAGCTTTTGCGCGTGGGCCATTTTGAGCAGGCCGAGTTCGAGATGGAAACGTTGTTCCTGCTTGTATCCCAACTCGCCGTGAGTGCGAAGCATGATTTGGAGGTGCCGCGTTAGATCTTCTTCGCCGAACCATTGGGCGACGCGGGCGACGCGCTCGCGTTCTTCGCTGGAAACTTGCAGCAAGGAAGAATCTTTGCCAGCGATTTTCGCGACGGTTGCGTTGCGCAGGAAACGGACCATCTGGCGGGCGAAGTGGGTCGGACTGTGGCCTTCGCTGATCAGGTGATCGACCTGGCGGAGAATTTCCTCACTCCTTCCCTCCGACACAGCTTGCATCACCTGTTCGAGGATGTGAGCGGGCGCGGCGCCAACCAGGTTGCGGACGGAATCGGCGGTGATCCTTCCACTGGAGGAGGCGATGGCCTGATCGAGGATAGAGAGTGCGTCGCGCATGGAGCCGTCGCCGGCTTCGGCGAGCAGGGCCAGAGCATCATCGTCGGCTTCGATTTTTTCTCGGGTGACCAGGTCGCGCAACTGAGCGACGATAGCGTCGAACTTGACGGCGCGGAAACTGAAGTGCTGGCAGCGCGAACGGATGGTTTGCGGAATGTCCTCAGGCTGCGTGGTCGCCAGCATGAAGACGATGTGGTCGGGAGGTTCTTCCAGAGTCTTGAGCAGGGCGTTGAAAGCGGCGTCGGTGATCTGGTGGGCTTCGTCGAGAATGTAGATCTTGAAGCGGTCGCGGGCGGGACGATAACGCGCGGCCTCGCGGAGTTCGCGGATTTCGTCGATGCCGCGGTTGGTGGCGGCGTCGATTTCGATGACGTCGACGGCGTTGCCCGCGCGAATCTCGGTGCAGGATTCGCAGACGCCACAGGGCTCCGGGACAGGCTTATCTTTGGAGCGGCAGTTCAGTGCCATCGCCAAAATGCGGGCGACCGTTGTCTTGCCGATGCCGCGGTGGCCGCTGAAGATGTAACCGTGGGCGGTGCGTCCCTGTTCGATGGCGTTCTGGAGAGTGCGGGTGACGTGCTCCTGTCCGATGACCTCGGAGAATTTCTGGGGGCGGTATTTGCGGGCCAGGACGGTGTAACTCATGGGCGGAAGACTCGATTATACGTGATCGACGGGGCCATTGCGGGGCACAGAACAAACCTTAAACCGCAGAGAGCGGTAAGAAAATGCGCTAAGGACGCGAAGGAACACACTATTTTGTAGCGGATTCGTCTTCGTCCTCTTCTTCGCAATTCTGCGATTTTTAGGAGGAATTCGTTGGGTTCGTGGACGCGGGCGCAGACGGAAGGGTCTCCCCAGATCCACTGTTGCTTAAGGCCGAAGGTTTGCTCGAAGTAGTGAACTGTGCGAGTACGTCAGAAGTCGCGATCACGGGAACTGTGGAGCTGAGGTTCGTGAGGGTCATGAGCGTCCCAACGCGCGGAATGGGCTGAATTATACGCGGGAGGCGCGAATGCTGGCAGGGCTTGCGAAGGGCTCTCGCACGCGGTAGGCTGGTGCCTCAAGACTGCGGGCGGATGCGGCTGGAGCGAGCCGCCAAGGAGCGCTGTTATGCAATTGAAACTGACGAAGCGAACGGTGGATGGAATTCTGGCGATTGAGTGCAATGGGCGGATCGTGTTTGGGGAAGAGACTTCCCTGCTGCGGGACGAGGTGAAGAAGGCCATCGCGGACAACATCAAGCGCATTGTGCTCAATCTGGGCGAAGTCAACTATATCGATTCGGGAGGGCTGGGCACGTTAGTGGGGCTGCATACCACGGCGCACGTCGCCGGGACCAGCGTCAAACTGGCGAACTTGACCAAGCGCGTGGGCGACCTGTTGCAGGTCACCAAGCTGCTGACGGTGTTTGACGTTTACAACTCGGAGTATGAGGCGCTGGAATCGTTTCGGTCGGCGGCGTAACGAATCCCATCTTTGCCACAAAGAATGAGGCAAAGTGGAGAACCCGGGCCTTTTTCTTAGGGCGAATACACTTTGAAACGGAAACGCCGCGGTCCTCTGCCGGGAAAGACCAATCGGAATGATACTGGCGCGACGCGTCTGCGGATCGAGCAGGCGATCCGCGCGATTCCGCGCGGGAGAGTCTCGACGTATGGCGGGATCGCGCGGGCGGCGGGTTTTCCCGGGGCAGCACGGCAAGTAGCAGCGGTTTTGCGGCGCGGATTTGGATTGCCGTGGCAACGTGTGCTGGGCGCAGGCGGCGAGATCAAGCTGCAGGGCGATTCGGCGGTGGAACAGCGGCTGCGACTGGAGGCTGAAGGGGTGCGGTTTCGCGGGCGGAGAGTGGATTTGAAGGCGCATGAGTGGAAGTTTGGACGGGCGAGCAGCGTGAAACGAACAGGAAAGTGATGTACCTCAGCGGGCTGAAGCCGCGATCAAGTTGAGCAGTGTTATCGCAGAGCTGAAAGCGCTGCGATAACCAAAATCGGCTTTTCTCCGCGAACTCGCGAAGATTCGCTCCTCCAATGCTGTTCAATACCATTGATGTGCGAACCTTCTCGGGGTGAAGGCAGCCGGGCTTCGCCCGGCCGGACAGCCGAGGGCGGCTGTCCCCACATAATCATTTCTTTGCTGTCCCCACATGATCATTTCTTCATTACACATAATTACTTCTTCAGTACATGATCGCTTCTTGATCCACGATCACTTCTTGAATTGGGGGTCGATTTCTACCTGATAGCCGGTGACCATTTTGTTGGTTTCGTTGGCCATACCGACGATTGCCATTAGCTCTTTGAACATGGCGTCGGTCATGCCTTTTTTCTGGGCGGACGCGGTGTGCGATGCGATGCAATAGTGGCACTGGTTGGTGACGCTGACGGCGACGTAGATCATCTCTTTGGTCAGTGGATCGAGCGCACCGGGAGCCATAATCTGCTTGATGTCTTCCCAAGTGCGCTTGAGCGTGGCGGGATCGTGGGCGATGGCCTTCCAAAAATTATTGATCCAGTCGGTTTTGCGGGTGGTCATGATGTCGTCGTAAACGGCGCGGACTTCGGGGCTGGCGTCTTTGTATTCGATGAGGCCGAAGATGGACATGAGGTCTCCGATGGTGAGGAAGTTCAATGCAAAGTCAAAACCTTACCGCAAAGAGCGCTAAGCAAGGGCGCGAAGAGCGCGAAGACAAGTGTCAACACGGTACGTCTCTACGGTTCATTTATTCGGGAGTTCTCCGTTTAGCAACTTTTCCAGCTGCGCTGCTTGGACTCGGACGCCTACGTAGAAGTGGCCGAACAGGGCGTAGACGGCGCTGACTTCGTCGAAGCGCATTTCGTAGATCAGTTTCTTGAAGACCAGGGGATCGTCGGCGAAGAGGTCGACACCCCACTCCCAGTCGTCAAAACCAATGGAGCCGCTGATGATCTGTTTGACTTCTCCGGCGTAGCGGCGGCCGATGAGTCCGTGATCGTTCATCTGGCGGGCGCGCTCTTCGATGGAGAGCTTGTACCAGTTCTTGTCTTCGCCGCGGCGGCGGTCCATGGGATAGAAGCAGGCGTAACGCTGCGGCGGAACCTCAGGGTAGAGGCGGGGACGCATGGCTTCTTTGTGGCGGTCGAGCTTGCTGGCGATCTCAGCTTTCCACTGGTCAGAATGGGGCTCGATGCCCTGGTCGGTGAGTTCTTTGTAGATCTTTAAGGTGGATTCGTAGAGGCCGAGTTCGATGATGGAAAGATAGGAAGAGGTGGGCTCGAGATAATCGCTGAGGCGAAGATGGGCGAGTTGGAGTTCGGCCTGATTGAGATCGGCGAAGGATTCGCGGAAGTGGATCAGCATGAGGTCGCCCTTGTGGCCGATGAGGGAGAAGAGGGCGGACTGTCCGGCGGAGTTTTTTTCCATGGCGGAGAGCGCGTCGGAGGCTTCTTTGGCAATGGCTGTTTTCTCGGCAGCGGGCAGGGCGCGCCAGGCGGGCCAATGGAGACGCATCATCTGGTGCAGAACGCTGTAGCCTTCGGTGGTGAGCGGGACTGCGGGGATTTCTGCGGCGACTTGTGGGCGAGGATGGTGAGTGGTGGTCATTCGGGCCTCTTTTGAGCGGTTCCGGAGTGCAAAAGGATATTGTACGCGGTGCTGAGGGGAGCCGAAAATTTCCAGGGGAATCTAGCTGGCGATTCTTGGTGAGTAGTACTCAGAAAAAAAGTAAGCGCGCCCCGGAGAGGGGCGCGCCTGGGTAAGAGGTTGAGAAATTAGAAGCTGAAGCGAGCCGTCAGCGTGACGGTCCGGGCGCCCGTAGCAGACGTAGCCTCGCCGAAGTTCGCGTTGGCAATGTTGTTCGAAATCTTAGTCGGGTCGAAGTTCAAATTGTTGAACAGGTTGTAAGCATCAACCCGGAACTCAAACCTAGCGTTTTCGCCGAGTACCGGCATGTTCGGCAGGCCAAAGGCCTTGGCTAGGCTCATATCCACGTCCCTGTATCCAGGGCCGTTAAGCGAGTTGCGCGCGACACCTGGAGCCTGAGGAAGCGCGGCTCCAAAGGCGGAGTTGCTGTAGGCGGTATAAGTCGGCGTCGAGAAGTACGCCGCGCCACCGTTGGGATAGTTCGTACCAGTCTTGAATTGATCATTGCTGGTGCTGGTGCCCGCGCCGCCCAGGTAGGCAGCAGGGAGCAGTTGCGAATAACCGCAGGTTCCGCAATAGAGGCTTCCGTGGGTAACGCTCACCACCGGACTCCAGGGGAATCCAGAGTGAAGATTGAGGATGCCGCTGAGCGACCAGCCACCAGCGATCTTTTCCACCCACCCCCGGTTGCCGTGAAAGAAGACCGGCTGCCACATGCCATAAAGCTTGAACGCCTTGCCGACATTGTAGTCCGAGCGTCCATAATTAATGTCGGGGTTGAACGGGTAGTCCTGTTCCGAGTAGGGCGCGGAACTGGTGTCCATGCTCTTGGCCCAAGTGAATTGAACATCGGCCATAAACTGGTGCGAAAACTGATGCTTCAATTCAGCGAGCAAGGCGTTGTAATTGCCGCTGCCTAAAACGCCCCAGTAGTCCCCGCCACCGATCTGGGGATTCAGAGCGAAGCCCAGGGCCGCGGGAGTGGCGTTCGGATTCTCGTGGAAGTAGGTGTTACGGGACAAGCTTCCCTGGTAGCCCACCGACGCTATCAACTGATGACCCAGATCGTATTGGGTATCGAGTGAGTAATGGTGGGTGCGCATGGTGGGGAGATTGCCGGGGAAGATGTTGACATTCACCGACGCGCCGGAGGAGGGTAGTCCATTCGGGCCAGGGGTCGAAACCGTGTTCATGTTTGCCGGATAGGCCAAGAGGGAGTGCACATCCGCCGAAGTGGCATAGAGAATGCCAGGATTGGCCGAGGCCGGCGTGGGCATGTTGAAGGTGGGACTTACCACCAACCCGGGATTCCCTATAATATTGGCGGAAAGAGCGAGTTCTTCCTGGTTGTAGCTCAGGCCATAACCGCCACGGACCACAAGCTTGTCATTGAATGGGCCTGGACTCCAGGCAAAACCGAACTGGGGTCCAAAGTTATCCTTCTGCGCGTTCCAAGAATTTCCCTTACGAACGGTCAGGCCAGTCAAGTAATTCGCTCCCGCGCCAGGGACGGCGACAAACATATCGCCCTGTTTGGCAGAGAGGGGACCAAAATAGGACCAGCGCAGCCCTAAGTTGAGCGTGAGGTTCCTGCGGACTTTGTAGTCATCCTGGACAAAGAAGCCCCAGATGTCTGTGCGGTCGTCCTGGCGCTGCGTGGTCGGAATTCCGGTATTAGGATTGAAGTTCCCGCCTTCGTTTTGCGGGGCGTCGTTGAGGAAGTCCCACATGTTGAAGAAGCTGTAGTGTGGCACGCTGCAACCGGCACACTCGTTCAGGTAAAAGAGACGCGTGACTTCACCGCCAAACTTAATGGTGTGCGGTCCGAAAATCTTGGTGGCCACATCCTTGTAGCTGTAAGTCCACTGATTAAAGATACTGCCGACATTCGGACCAAACGATTCTGGCGTAATGCTGCCGATTTGACCAATGGAGTCCGAGGGAAGTCCGACCGGCGACTGCGGGTTGGAGGCGACTTCATTCCAGCGCCATCCGGCAGCGTTCACGCGGAATTCGTTGAGGAGCGTCGGGGACAAGGTACGGTTCCAGATTGCCGCGAAGGCACTGTTAATTTGAGAATGATGGAAGAAGTTGTACTGACGAGCCGGGCCGTTCAGGGAACTGGTTGACTGGGGAACCCAGTAGATCGTAAAGGCGAGGCGATCCTTCGAGGTGACATCCGCATCGAGGCGGCCATTGTACTGAGCCTTCGAGAAGGTACTCGAGCTGGAGGTTATGAAGTTGGCAATGTCGGCCACGCCATCGAAGCCGCTGCCCAATCCGGGATTCGTGGGACTAACCCAGTTGGGATCCTGCGTACCCAAGGCCGTCTTCAAGGGCGAGCCGATATCCAGGCCCTGGCCCGGAATCGCCATGCAGTTTACCCCTTGAGTCAGGCCGGCGTCGGCGCAGGTGGAAGAATTGATGCCCTTGCTCACGACCCCAGAGCCGGGGAAGGTGAGATACGTCGCGGCGATGCTTCCGGCAGGAGCGGAGGAGTCGAAAGCAGAGGTATCGTACCACCCGTTGGCAATGTTGGCCTGGGCCTGGGGGCTGCGAACCGTCTCATAGTCGAAGAAGGCGAAGATCTTATTCTTCCAGATCGGTCCGCCAACGCTGCCGCCGAACTGATCAAAAAAGCTGTTGTCTCTCAACTTGCTGTTGCCTGAGCCGTTGAAGCGCTGATAAGCGTCGAGGCCCGGACGGTGAGCAACAAAGAAGAGACTGCCATGGAACTGGTTGGTGCCGCTCTTGGAAGTGACCTGAATCTGGGCGCCACTAAAGCGTCCCTGCTCGGCATCATAGCCGTTGGAAACGACTTTTACGCTTTGGACGGAATCTTCCGACGGGGTGATGATTGTGGTCCCGCCCCACACAGCGCTGGTGGTGCTGATACCGTCAATCGTAATGCCGTTGTCTTCATACTGCTGGCCATGGGCGAGAGCCTGCGGACCGTTTTCCGTTTGGAAAATACCTGCGTTGCCGCCGGTTCCACCGGGGCCCTGTGTGCCGGGAAGATTTTGGCTGCCACCACCGCTTCCCTGCGCGCCATCGCCGAAGACGCCCGGGGCCAACTGGATCAGTTGGAAAACATCTCGTCCGAACGAAGGCATATGTTCAATCTGGTTGGTGGTGACGGTGCCGCTAATCGTGGCGGTTTCCGTGTCGAGCGCTTGGATTGTGTCGGTCACGGTTACGGTCTGTGAAACCTGGCCCACCGCGAGTTGCAGGTCCAGCGCATTGAGCTGCTCGGGGATGATCACCACGTGCTCCAGCACTTGCTTCGTGAACCCCTCGTGCTCCACGGTGATTCGGTAGGGGGCTGGCGGCAGCGCGTTGAAGTTGTAAATGCCATTTGCGTCGGAGGTAGACACCAGGGTGTTGTTCGTGTCCGTGTTCAGCAGGGTCACAGTCGCGCCAGGAATCACTGCGCCCTGTGCATCACTTACCGTTCCGCGGAGGGAAGCGCGGTATTGCGCGTGCGCTGCGATTGAGGAAAGGATGATGCAGGCAACCATCGAAACGGTGCGGAGTATAGAAGAAGTGGAACGGCTCATTGCGGCCTCCCAGGCTTGCTTAGAAGCTCAATTCGGTAGAATAACGTTCACTAAAACGCTAGAAAAGCGTTTTAGTAGCAATATTGGCGCTTATAGCACGGGTGATTTTTCACAGTCAAGTACATTGTTTCCGCGAGTAAGATGCGGAAATACCCGACAACGCAAAAGATTTTTTTAGCTCGATTGCCTTAACGATTTTGTTAGGGTGACACGCGCTTTTGGATGCCAGGGAAGGTGGTTCATAGTTAAGTACGTTATGTTGCGGCCGCTTTGGCGAGTGGCGGGTCTCGAAGGGCTTTGGGCGAGTCGCTATTTGGGACGGAGGCCGTTGGGGGCGCGGCAGGTGGTCTCGCGGATGATCAGTTTGGGTTCGACCATGGTTTCGCCGCCGTGCGAATCTGATGCGGAACGCCGGATGCGGCGCAGCAGAGTCTCGGCGGCAATCCTCCCCATTTCACGAAGCGGCTGGCGCACCGTGGTCAGCGCCGGATTCTGGTAGGCGGCGCTCTGGATGTCGTCGAAGCCCACCACGGAAACATCGTCGGGAACGCGTAACTTGGCCTCGCGAAGCGCGCGGATGGCGCCCATCGCCGAGATGTCGTTAAAGGCAAACAAGGCGGTGAATGGTTTGTGCGAAGCCAGCAGCTTGCGCGTGGCCTCATATCCAAGGTGAGGAGAAGGAGAGTCTCCTTTGAGTTGAGAGACGAGCGCGGGAGAAATCGGGAGGCCGAGTTGGCGGGCAGCCTTTTCGATGTTTGCCCAGCGAACTTCGGTATCGGAGCTGAATTCCTGTCCTTTGATGAAAGCGATTTTGCGATGTCCGAGCTGAAAAAGGTGCTTGAGCGCGACTTCCGCGGCGCGCACGTGGTCCAGAACAATGTTGGTGACGCCTTTCACCTGGTTGTGCCCCGACACCGTGACCACGGGCACCGATAACGAAAGAGTCCAGGGAGTATCCACCGCGATGAGGCCGTCGACCGAGCGCTCCAGGAAAAGTCGGGGATATTCATCAATCAGGTCGGCGCGGTGGCGGTGACTCGCGACAAAGTAAAAGTATCCCTCTTGCAGGAGGTGGTCCTCGACGCCGCTCATGACTGAGGCCGAGTAGCCATCGCTGACCTCAGGGACGATGACGCCAATGGTGAAGCTGCGCTGGGCGCGCAAGGAACGGGCAAAGAAATTTGGACGGTATTTGCACTTACGGGCCGCATCAAGAATTCGCGCTTTCGTCTCCTGGGGGATGGAGTCCGCGACCGGCGAACGATTGATGACAAGCGAAACGGTAGCAGGGGACAGGCCGAGGCGCTCCGCCAGTTCCTTGAGGCTCACCGGTTTCGGCCCCATGCGCACGGTCCGCGCGGCGCTCTTGGGCCGCTTTTTTGTCGTCACGCTGCGCAGTCTCGCACAAACGAATCGGGGTAGCAAGCGGATGTTTGCGACAGCGGATGTTTGCGACATGTTTGCGCCATGCACGCGCAATATTGATTGACATTGGAAAGAAAAACGCTTTTCATACACTCCAACAACGCTCTACTAACCCGATTTAGTAAGTAGTGGGAGCCAGGGCCCGACGGAGGTGCCATCCCATGCCATTCTCAGCACGCAACATCATTACCCATCGTTGGTTGGCGGGAAGAACTCGGTCGATCCGGGCGAGGATGATCTCAAGTGCATTTCTTTCCGGCGGAATATGCGCGGTTCTGAGCGTGGCTCCGCTGGCTCAGACACCATCGCCGAGCGAGCGGGCCGGTACCGCGGACACAAGTCTCGACGCCCGAGTGGAATCGGTCCTGCAGCGCATGACGCTGGAAGAAAAAGTTGGACAGTTAGTGCAGTATTCCGCCGGGCAACCGACTGGACCGGGAACGGGCCGGAGCGACTATGAAGACATGATTGCGCGGGGACAGATCGGGTCGCTGTTCAACGTGGTCGATCCGCACGAGATTAACAAATATCAGAAGATTGCGATGGAGAAGTCGCGGCTGCACATTCCCATCCTGTTTGGACTCGACGTCATCCACGGATTCAAAACGGAGTTTCCCATTCCGCTAGGACTGGCCTCGACTTGGGATCCTTCGATTGTAGAGAAAGCTTCTCGCGTTGCGGCGATGGAGGCCGCGGCCGACGGCATCCGCTGGACGTTTTCGCCGATGGTGGACATTGCGCGGGATGCGCGCTGGGGACGAATGGCGGAAGGCGCGGGGGAAGATCCTTTTCTGGGCTCGGCGATGGCAGCTGGCTACGTGAGGGGCTATCAGGGTTCCCGATTGGATGCGCCGGACAGCATTGCAGCTTGTGCCAAGCACTATCTCGGCTATGGCGCGGCCGAAGGCGGGCGCGACTACAACAGCACCGAAATTTCCGAACACACGTTGCGCCAGTTTTATATGCCGCCCTTTCACGCGGCGGTGGAAGCCGGGACGGCATCGCTGATGAGCGCATTCAATTCTTTGAACGGCGTACCGTCGTCGGCCAATCCGTTCACGTTGAAGCAAGTTTTGCGGAAAGAGTGGGGCTTTCGAGGAGTGGTGGTCAGCGACTGGAACGCCGTGGGAGAGCTGATGCCGCATGGCATTGCGACTGATGGGGCAACCGCCGCGAGGAAGGCTTTCCTTGCGGGCGTGGATATGGATATGGTGAGCAGCCTGTATCACGACAACTTACAACAGATCGTGAAGGCGGGCCAGGCGACGCAAGCTGAAGTGGATGTCGCGGTCCGGCACGTGCTTCGCGTCAAACTCGCGTTGGGGTTGTTCGAACATCCTTATGTGGACGAGGGCGCGGCGGCGAAGGCGTTCTACCATCCGGAGAGCATTGCGCTGGCTCAGACCGCGGCGGAGCGGTCCTTTGTGTTGCTCAAGAATGCCGATGGGTCGGATGGAAAAGCGCTGCTGCCGCTGGGTTCGGGAACTCAGAGCATTGCCGTCATCGGGCCGCTGGCCGATGATTCTTCCTATCCGGGCGGAGCGCCGCAGGGAGCGGGACCACGCGTTTCTCTACCAGCGGCGCTGGTGCAGCGACTTGGCGAAAGCCACATTTCCCGCTTCAAGGGTGTGGGCATTCTGGACGGCACCGACCAGGAGATTGCAGTCGCCGTGGCGGGCGCTCAAAAAGCCGATGTCGTCATTCTGACGCTGGGTGAGACGCCAGAGATGAGTGGCGAGGCGGCGTCGCGCGCGCATTTGGGACTTCCGGGCAGACAGCAGGAGTTGCTGGAGGCGATTGTGCATACGGGCAAGCCGGTGGTTTTAGTTCTCTTCAGCGGGCGGCCGTTGACTGTCCCCTGGGCATTTGAACATGTTCCGGCGGTGATCGCGGCTTGGCTGCCGGGTATTGCGGGCGGACCGGCGCTGGCGCGTACTCTCTTCGGCGATGTAAATCCCAGCGGGAAACTGGTCGTCAGTTGGCCACGAAGTGTGGGGCAAGAGCCGCTGTATTACAACCATCTCAACACCGGTCGACCGGCTGGTAACATGGACTTGACCCGACCGCCGAGCGACGTGGCGAGCAGGTATTTATCGCGTTATATCGACGAGCAGAATACTCCGCAATTCCCCTTTGGCTATGGCGGTTCTTACACCAGCTTCTCGTACGGATCCACCAGGATCAGCACACAACGATTGAGTGCGGCAGCATTGAATAAGGGATTGAGCGCCGGCGCCGGTGGGACAGCAGCCATGACCGCCGAGGCGGCAGTCACGAATACTGGATCGCGGCCCGGCGAGGAAGTTGTGCAGCTTTACATTCAGCTGCTGGGAACCAGCGTTGCGGAACCGGTCCGCGCGCTGAAGGGATTCCAGAGGGTTTCTATAGCTCCCGGCGAAACAAAACAAGTGAAGTTTGAGTTAAGGCCGGAAGAGTTTGCGATCTGGACCGATCGTAATCAGTTCGCTGCCGAAACGGCCAAGGTCAACGTTTGGATCAGCCCTGATTCTGCGCATGGTTCGCCCGCACAGGCGGACATCCAGCCTTAGCCGACATGAGAACATTTCGAGGCACAAACACCATGAGGCACTGCAAGCGCATTTTTTTTGCGTCGGCGAACCTTCTTCTTCTCGCGCTGGGAACGGTTGGCTTCAGCGCAGCCGCGTGGGGCAACACGGAATACTATCGCCACGTTGTCTTCGACAATAGTTTGACGAGCGACTCTTATTTCTACAGCCACGGCATGGCCAATGGGTCGAGTTTTCTTGAATTGAAAAACCGTCGCCTCCCGGTCGAGACAAAAACTTTTATGACGCCGCCCAATGCACTTCGCCTGCAGTGGCAGTCGCAAGCGGGAGGAGGTTGGGAAGCGGAAGTTCGGGTGAATGGCTATCGCGATCGCTTCCCGGATCTTGCAGGACACAATCTCTACTTCTGGTGTTTTGCACCACAGGCGATTGCCGCGGACGATCTTCCGATGCTCGTACTCTCCAACCGGGGCGAAGGCCTTCAGGTCGCCGAATTCCCCGCCGCTTTTAGCGAGCCTCTGGCGCTCGGAAAAATCGCAGGAGACATTCCGGCTGGAAGGTGGGTTCAGGTACGAGTCCCGTTTTCCGCTTTTCGTACGGAATCGATCTATGAGTTTCGCCTGCAAGATTTGCAGAACATTACTTTTCATCAGGGGCGCGCCGACGGAGTGCGCCACACCCTGATCATCGATGAAATTCGGGTGGGGGACGACGTGCCTGCCAGCGATGGGGCTTCGCTGCCTGCCCCTGAAAATGTCCGCGCCATCGGCTATGACCGGCATGTGGAAGTGCGCTGGGATCCGGTCAACAGTTCCCTGCTCGGCCGCTACGTGATCTATCGCTCGATTGACGGCAAAGAGTTCGAACCGGTGGGTATTCAACTTCCGGGGACGAACCGGTACTCGGACTTTCTGGGAAGGTCAGGAGCCACGGCGCAATACAAGGTCGCCGCTGCCGACTGGCAATATCGAGTGTCTCCTTTGTCGAAGGCGGCCAGCGCCTCGACCCGCGAATTCAGCGACGACGAACTGTTGACGATGCTGCAAGAAGCATGCTTCCACTATTACTGGGAAGGCGCCGATCCTCACTCGGGGATGACCCGGGAAAATATTCCTGGCGACGATCGCATGGTGGCGACCGGCGCGAGTGGGATGGGAATTGCCGCGCTGATCGTGGGCGTGGATCGCGGTTTCATTACGCGCGCGCAGGGCATTGAACGGCTCACGCGGATCGTGAATTTCCTGGAACACGCGCAACGCTACCATGGCGCATGGTCCCACTATATGGATGGGAGCACCGGCAAGACGATGCCGGTGTTTGGGATGTTCGACAACGGCGGAGATTTGGTGGAGACTTCGTTCCTGATGGAAGGGCTGCTGGCGGCCAGGCAATATTTTCGCAGGAACAGCGACGGCGAGCGCGATCTCTACCGGCGCATCTCGCAACTGTGGGAGACGGTCGAGTGGGATTGGTATCGTGGGCCTGAGGCTGGAGACTTTCTCTACTGGCACTGGTCGGCAGAGTGGGGCTGGCAGATTCAGCATCGCCTGACCGGTTTTAACGAAGTGATGATCACTTATCTGTTGGCGATGTCATCGCCCACGCATGGCGTTCCCGTGGACATGTACTACTCCGGATGGGCGAGCCAGTTGCAGCCCGCGATCAGCTATCGAGCCGGATGGTCCGGCAGTGTGGACGGAGATCATTACAGCAACGGACACACCTATTACGGGATCAAGCTGGACGTAGGCGTGGGAACGGGTGGGCCGCTATTCTTCACTGATTACTCGTACTTCGGATTTGATCCGCACAGTTTGCACGACCGCTTCACGTCTTCGTATTTCGAGAACAACCGCAACATGGCGCTCATCAATCGAGCGTATTGCATCGCCAATCCAAAACACTTTCAAGGATATGGGCCGAATGCGTGGGGCCTGACCGCGAGCGACGGGCCTGAGGGCTATGTGCCGCACGCGCCGGACGAGAACAATGATCGTGGGACACTCACACTTACGGGCGCACTCGCGTCTTTTCCCTATACTCCGGAAGCTTCGATGGCCGCGCTGAAGCACTACTACCGCGACTTGGGATCTCAACTGTGGGACATCTATGGTCCGCGCGACGCGTACAATCCCGGGCAGGATTGGGTTTCCGTAATTTACATGGGGCTGAATCAGGCACCCATCGTGGTGATGGTGGAGAACCAACGCACTGGCTTGGTATGGAAATACTTTATGGAGAATCCGGAAATCGGCGTGATGCTAAATAAACTCGACGCGGTGACGGCGAAATAGCGCCGAACTTTTTAAGCGCATTCCGCTCCTGAGTACGCACTCAATTTCTTTCGGCGTTGAAAAAGGCAACCGGGAACTTCTGAAAGAGATCATTCACCATCACATGCGGGCCGGCAGCTTCATTCTTTGATGCCAACGTCGTCCGCGTGAGAATGTTGTTCCAATGCGCGGGAGAGTCTGAAGGCAACATGATCTTGGTATCTCCCCAGTTGAACTCTCCCTTCCATTTTGCGGGCACCTGCGAAAGCCATCTTGGAACCGCCGCCAGCGCCCATGATGTTCCCTGTCTCCGAAGGAATGCGGTGACATTACTTGAATAGGACCCCGCGGACTGCAGTGGCACAAATTCTCCGTCACGGAATAGATCTGCGTGGTCGCGACGGAAGCGGATGGCTTTCCAGATCAGGTAGAGCTTGATTCGCCCGTCGTGCCAGTGTTCGATGAGATGACGCAGGGCCTGGCCAGAGTCGGCGGCGTCAACATTGGCGATGCTGTGGAGCGCGGCCGCTCTCTTGTCAAAGGCGATCGGGCCACGGTTGTCGGGATCAACCAGGCGCAGATCCCATAATTCCGAGCCTTGATAGAAATCGGGCACGCCGGGCGCTGCGATCTTCAGGAGAGTCTGAGAGAGACCGTTGACCATGCCAAAATATGCGACCTTCTTCTGGAAATGCCGGAAATCCTCGAGAAACTCGCGATTATCTCGCGAGGAAAGAATTTTGGCGACAAATTTCACAAGCGCATCTTCATGCGGTTGATTCGGCCGCGTCCAGCGAGTGTGCACCATGGCTTCGCGGGTGGCTTTAATAATGTGATCCTGAACTCTTTGCTGCAAGGTCGCACAACTCTCGTGATCGAGCGGCCAAACGCCGAGGAGCGTCTGATAGAGAAAGAATTCTTCATTGCGATCGGGCACTGCGTGTCCGCCGACCTGTTCTTTGTGCTGAGCGTTCTGCTTCGCCCACAGGTCTAAGTGATCCTTCCACTCGGAGGGCATTTCGGAAAGCGCGTTGAGGCGGGCGCGGATGTCTTCACTCCGCTTGGTGTCGTGGGTGGAAGTGGCGTTGAGACTCCCGGGCCACTGGCGGCGGCTTCCAAGGAAGGCATAGAAGTCCTCGAGCGTCGCTGCATCCGACGGACGAGGATCTCCGCCGACTTCATTCAACGACAACAGCGGGTGGTAGACATAGAGAGCCGTGTCCTCCAAGCCCTTGGCCACGATGGGGCCGGTGAACTGCTGCCATCGCATCACGAAAGCGAGGCGGGCTTCCCGTTGGTCGACCAGCACGTGAGGAAGGTTCAGAATTAACAATACTTCGCGAAGGAAATCAAAACAGGCGGAGGTCAGATTTGGAGCCTTGGTGCGTGCCATCGTTATAGCGGCTTCAATATATCGGGTGGCATGCGCAGGCAAGTCCATGTTTCGGATGTAGGTCCGGTAGATGGAGAGGCAGGCGGTGACTTCGATGAGAGCGTCGATTAACTGCTCGCGGTTCAACTCGCGCGCGTAGCGATCCTGAGCGGCGAGTTCGGCCAACTGTCGCCCCAGAGTACGCATCTCGACTCCGAGAAGCGTATTCATGACCGACTTTTTCTTCTGATAAACGACGTCAACGAAATTCTGCTGGCGGCCGATGAAGGTCGAATAGATTTCCTCCATGCGGCGCGCGCCCTTCGGCTCGACGAAGAGTCCATTGGCTTCATTCAGGTAGTCATAGCCGGTGGTTCCGCTCACCGGCCAGTCGTCGGGCAGTGCTTCGTGTCGCGAAAGAATTTTCTCGACGAGCACGTACGACGATGTTTCCTTCCGGGCCTCATCGGAAGCCAGCCGCTCTTGCAGCTTGTTCAGATAAGCGAGAGGATCGCGGAGGCCATCAATATGATCGACGCGCAATCCCGCGTAGGGATTCTTCGACACCAAGCGCAGGATGTAGCCGTGAGTCGCCTCAAACACGAAGGGATCTTCGACTCGGACTCCTACAAGTTCAGCGATGGTGAAGAAGCGGCGATAATTAATGCTTTCATTCAGGTTCTGCCAGAACGCCAGCTTGTAATTCTGTTCTGCGAGCAAGCGCTGGAGGAAGCCAAAACTGGCGGGATCTCCTTCTTTGCCGTTGATTTCGCCTACATTTTCCTCGACAAAGGCCGCAACTTCTTTGCTGCTGGTCATCAGCGATCGGAGGCGGTCGCGAGACGATTCAATGCGCAATCGCCGTTCGGCAGGCGTTTCGGTGGAACGTCGATCCGCGCCAGAAAGCTCTCGCACGGAAGAAATAATCCCGGAATATTCGTGGTAGGCGGGAGCATCTTCTTCTCCCAGAACTTCTTTCAGACGATCGAAGCGATGATTAAGAATCGCGTGATACGAACGGGGAGCAAGGGGAAACAGAGAATCGAAATACTGGAAAAAGAAGCGGCTGTCCTGAAATGTAAGTTTGATCTCGCCGGAGTCGAGGGCCTCGCCGAAGGGACGTCCAAGAACCGGAAGAAGAATCTTGCCGTCGAGACTGCGGGAATGAGGATGCCATTCGATATCGAAGAATGCGGCGAAGGCGGACTGCGCGCCATTTTCCAGCACATCCATCCACCAGGGATTCTCGGCGCTGGCCGCCATGTGATTGGGCACCGTGTCGAGCAGCAGGCCCATACCGCGATTTTGCAGTTCGCTCTGCAAGGCTGCAAAGTGCTCTTCGCTGCCCAGGTCCGGGTTGATGCGCGTAGGATCGGTGACGTCATATCCGTGACCGCTTCCCTTCCGGCTCGCCAGAATCGGCGACAAATACAGATCGGAAATGCCCAGTTCGTGGAGGTAGTCGAGGATCTTGCACGTATCCGCGAAGCGGAAGTCCTGGTTCAGTTGCACCCGATAAGTCGCCGATGGCACGTGTTTAGGCGGCATTTTCTACGCCACCCTCAGGCAACAAAATGTGGAGCTGCGAGGCCAAACGATTTAGATCATCGTGGCGTCGCCTCGCGACCGGATCGGCTGCTGGAGAATGCCATCCATTCTGCTGGAAGGCTGTGAGCAAGGGCCGATAGCAGACATTCTGTGCTTCCCAAAGTTCGACAGGAAATGGAAGCGCAGGTATGAGGTCGAGCAACTTGATGATCCTCTCAGCGATAGCGGGATCGGCCGGATTCGCGGCGAAGTCGGCGGCTTCTCTTTCGAGCCGCTTGCGGGCTTTATATTCGAGAGTGGTCGAGTCTAAAGCGATTTTGCTCGCCGCCACTTCTCGCAGTAGGCCGTGAATACTGTCCGGGTCCAGGTCTGGACGGTCCAGATATTGCTCCAATTGGCTATTCAGAGCGATCTCGGCGGCCGACTTCAGGGCGTGCGGCACTGGTATATCCAGCCCATTCAGGAAGCGAATTAGAGGCGCCTGGCCCTCGAATACGGTGCGGTACACGGCCGCCACTGAACTCAAGGATTCGTTCAGGATGAGGTTGGCAATCTTTCTCTGCTCGTCACGGAAGAGTTGCCGCAGAGAGAATGTGCTTTTGCCATACACCTGATCGAGCAAGCGGATTACTTCGGCTGTGTCGGCCTGGGCAAAAGCAGCGACCAGTTTCTGCTGATCTTCGTCGGATGAGTTGTCAACCGAGCGGATGCCCGCAGTTACGTTGTGGTCGCCAAGATGCAGGACGGAGAAATCCAGGGTAGCGGATTCCTCGGTAATCGCGGAGCGAAGTCGTGCGCAGCCGCTGGCCAGGCGTATCTTCCCTTCCGCTTCCACCGAATACCGGACCCGTTCCACTTCGTAGCAGTAGATGCGTGTTTTTTCCGGATAGCTCTCGAACAGAGAACTGATGGCGTAGTGGCCACCGACACGTTCGATGTCGACGACCGCGGGCTTCACCCGCTTTTCATAGATCTTCGCCCCATCTCCATATTCGGGAAGATTGCTTTTTGCCATTGCGAGATGCTGCAGGAATTCCGGCTCGAGACTTTCTTCCGAGCATTCCTCGGCGAGTTGCAAGGCGCGTGCCGCGTAATGGATGACCTGGACGGTTTCGATGCCAGACAGCTCGTCGAAGAACCATCCGCAACTGGTGTACATGAGCAGAGCATGACGCTGCATCTCGAGAAGTTTCAGGGCAGTGACCTGCTCGTGGGGCTCGAGAGGCCGGATCGCGTGATCAACGAAGAATGCTTTCCGGGTCTCCTCGGAGCGATCAAGAATTACGCGGATGTAGTCGTCGCGAGTGGCCCATGGGTCGCAGACATAGTCCTTCAGCCGCGACTCGAAGATGGGAGCCAGTTTGTCGCGCAGCCAGTCGAGCGCCGCCCGCAGCGGAGCGCGCCACTGCTGGTTCCACGGATGTCCGCCGGAGTTGCATCCACAATCGCCGCGCCAGCGTTCGATGCCGTGGACGCAACTCCACGAACTGTTGTTGACGATCTCCACGAAATGCTTGGGGGGATGTTTTTCCAGAAATTCGCCGTAGTTGGTGAGCTTGGCGACGTTCCGTCGTTCGATTTCGTCCAGTGCATAGGTGAGCGCCATTTCGCCATGGTGGTGATGATGGCCGTAGCTTTCTCCGTCGGTGGCGATGTGAACCAGTTGAGGTCCCTGGCGGGAGTCGGAGAAGCCGCTCATCAGCCGTTCTGCAAATCGTTTGCCGTCGTTCAACAATCCCTCGAAGGCAACGCCCTGCGAGATGGGCCCATCGTAGAAGAACAAATTGATCCGCTTTTTCGATGGCAGTTCCGCAAGATAAGCTCGAGCCGGGTCAATGCGGGCTCCGCTTACGTCTTCGAACTTGGAGCTGTTTTTTGGCCTTATGCGTTGGGCCTGCCGTGGCGCAAGAATCGTGAACTGAATTCCATTCTCGGCCAGGACCTCGAGAGTTTCGGTATCCACGGCGGTTTCCGGCAGCCACATTCCTTCGGGGCGCCGTCCGAACCGGCTTTCAAAATCCCGCATTCCCCACTTGACCTGAGTCACTTTGTCCCGGCGATTGGCGAGAGGAAGGATCATGTGGTTGTAACCTTGCGCCAGAGCGGATCCATGACCGGAAAACCGTTCCGCACTCCGCTGGTCGGCCTCAAGAATCGCCTGGCAAATCTTGGGAGCTTGGTCTTTCATCCAGGACAAAAGAGTGGGTCCGAAGTTGAAACTCATCTGGGCGTAGTTGTTGAGCAGTTTGACGATGCGATTCTCGGAGTCAACAATTCGCGAAGCCGCGTTAGGAGCGTAGCACTCGGCCGTAATGCGCTCATTCCAGTCGTGATAAGGATAGGCGGAGTCCTGCAGCTCAATCGCCTCAAGGTAAGGGTTTTCGCGCGGGGGCTGATAGAAATGCCCATGGATGCAAACGTATTTCACGCCGTCTCCGTGTTTGGTTGGATTCGTTCCATGACCAGGAATGAGTGTGGCGACAGCCGAAATTCATCCGCTGTCAACAGTGTTATCTCGGGCGCGAGATTCGGTTCTGGCCCATTCCATGAGGCATCGGCCGAGTGAATCACCGTCGTCCATTCCCCCGCCAAGTCGGGAACGCGCAAGATGAGGGGAACCCCTGCGAAGTTGCACACCATCGCCAGTTGTCGAAGACCGCTCTCGTACATTATTAAAAGCGCGCAGCCTCCCAGTTCGCGAACGGTTCGGGAGGCTGGCGTGCCCAATTGTTGCTCCTCGCGAATGCGGATGAGTCGTTGGTAGAAGCGCAAGAGCGTGCGGTGAGGTTCTTTTTCCTTCAGGGAATGGTCGAGCCGGGACCGCGCGAACGTGGGTTCATCCTGCGGATCGGGCACCCGGCCTTCCCAGCCAAACGCGGCGCACTCCTCACGCCGCCCGCGACGGACGGCTTCGACCAGTTCGGGATCCCCATGGCTTGCGAAGTACTGGAATGGCGCCGTCTCGCCATACTCTTCGCCCATAAACAACATCGGGACAAAGGGCGAAAGCAGGGTGATTCCGGCCGCAAGCTTCAGCGCTTCGAAATCGACCAGGCTGGCGAGCCGTTCGCCTGCGGCGCGGTTGCCGACCTGGTCGTGGTTCTGATTGCACACGACAAATCTTGTGGGCGAGATACCGCAGGTTGAGTTGCCGTGCCGGCGCTTGCGGTAGTTGGAGTGTTGTCCGCTGTAATACCAGCCGTCTCGCAGCGTCGAAACCAGAGGCCGGACGCCTTCGAAATCAGAGTAGTATCCGAGGTTTTCTCCGGTCAGCAAGGTGTGTACGGAGTGATGAAAGTCATCGCTCCACTGGGCGTCGATGCCGTATCCACCGTGCTCGGGATCACGCAAGATGCGAGAATCGTTCAAATCACTTTCGGCGATCAAATGGAGCGGCCGACCGAGTCTCTGTGACAGGTCAGCGACCGCAGACTTGAGCTCTGCCAGGATGTGGCGAGCGCCGAAATCAAAGATTCCGTGAACCGCATCCAGGCGCAGCCCGTCGAAGTGGTAGTCCTCGAGCCAGTACAACGCGTTTTCGATGAAGAATCTCCTCACTTCGTCGCTTCCCACGACGTCAAAGTTGATAGCCTGACCCCAGGGAGTCTGATAGCGATCGGTAAGGTATGGGCCGTAGGCATTAAGGTAGTTGCCTTCCGGGCCGAGATGGTTGTAAACCACGTCGAGCACAATGGAGAGACCATGGCGGTGGACTGCGTCTACTAATCGCTGAAGCGACTCGGGACCGCCGTATGTGTTCTGCGGAGCGAAGAGATAAACGCCGTCATAGCCCCAATTTCGAGGACCGGGGAATTGGGCGACGGGCATCAGTTCAATGGTCGTAACCCCCAGGGCGGCGAGTTCGGGAAGATGGCGAATCACAGCGTCGAACGATCCTTCTGGTGTGTAGGTTCCGACGTGGAGTTCATAGAAGATGCTGCGCTCCAGGGTCGTTCCTTTCCAGTCGTGATCGGTCCAGCGGAAAACATTCGGGTCCACGATCTGGGACGGACCCTGCACGCCCTGCGGTTGGAATCGGGAAGCCGGATCGGGCAAGTCCCGCTCAGCGTCAAGCCGGTAGAAATATTCAGAGCAGGGCTCCAAGTTCTTGATAGTCGCACGATGGTATCCTTCGGCGAGCGGCTCCATGGCAAGGAGTTCGCCGCTTCCGCGCAGAAAGTGTAAGCTCACTGCGCGCGCTTGGGGAGCCCATAGGAGAAACTCCCAACTGCCGTCTGGCAGCCGGTTGGCGCCCACCCGCGTCTGTTTAGCAAAAACTTTCGTTGGTAACATTGAAGCGATTTCGGGGCTGGGTTAGACCAGGCCGATTTGGGGATGAGTGACTATCTGCACAGCACTTCAGTTTGCAGGAATATCAGCCCTGACGGTATCCGGGTTATGCAGTAGATGAGCTCCAAATACTTCGGTTAAGCGCTCTAGCTTGTGGGACGTTAAAAGACGTCTTAGGGCTGAAGCCTATAGGTCAAAGATTCGATAAGCGGTGGACGGTTTTTGAGCCTGCAATAGGGTGATGGCGACGTTATAGACGGGGCTTCCGCCAATGGTTTTTCCTTCCAATTGTCCGTGATGGGCGTGGCCGTGCAGTACCAGGTCTGCACCGTGACGATCGACCACTTCCGCCAGACGCGTGGTGCCCAGAAAGGGGAAAATCTCGGGCGCTTCCCCCTGAACCGTGGCGCAAATGGGCGAATAATGGACCACGACCACGCGTTTGGGGGTGCGAAGTTGGGCCATAGCGCGCTCCAGCTTCAAGGCTTCATCGATGGAGGCCTGCACAAACTGCTTGATCTCAGGTTCACCGAAGGCAGTTAACATGCCGCGCCCAAAGCCTCCAACGAAGCCCTTGGTGCCCGCGAATCCCACGCCGTCGCGCTCGTAGGCAGTTCCGTCTAGCACCTTGAGTCCGGCGGTCGCCATCATGCGCATCAACTCTGTCTGCTTGCCGCTTTCATAGTCGTGGTTTCCGAGCACCGCAACCGTCGGAACTCGCGAGCGAACGACGACGTTCAATAGCGGCTCCATCTCTTCGGGCTGGCCGTAATTCGTCAGGTCTCCCGCCAGCACCAGGACGTCAGCCTCGTCCCGCACCCGACTGAGTTGATCGTGCAAAGCGCTGTGATGCGATGCGGAGAAGTGTAAGTCGGCTGTGGCGGCGATTCTCATGGCATTGTGTGAGTCGGTGGGATGCTTCTCAAACGGCGGTCGCGGTACTCTTGAATCAGATTTTCAAGGCCCCATTCATTCACGTCGATGGCGAACTGTTTGTCATCGATCAGACTGCCTCGGAATTTGGCCGCCGGATCCGGGTGGGAGACGGCATCCTGAAAACGCGACACCAGGTCGCGCCATACCTCTTTAGGAACGTAGTGGGTTTGTGCCGGATAGACGTAGCGGAACAAAATAAGCGCCCAGAGCAGCATTTCCCAATGTTCTCCGGCGAGCCGCAGAACGCGCTGCCAGTCGAGTTTCCCGCGAGTTCCGTAGATTACGTGTACAACGTCAGCGCCATCGAAACGCTCACGGCGCGCGATAAATAGTTTCGATGCCACGAGTTCTTCCGCAGCCAACACCCTGGTCTGTACCCCATGAACCGCCGCAGGTCTCGCGAGTTCGATCCACGAGTCGTCCACGACGATTGCGGCGTTGCTCATGCCGGTGATGAGATCGACAAAGAAACCATCCCGATGCGCCTTGAACAACCAGACTGGGTCACAAACTTCACACTCGAAACCTTCTTCACGAAGAATCTTGACAGCCAGAGCGGCATTCGCGGGCGTCAGAAACAGATCGAGGTCCTTGGTGTCGCGGCAAATGCCCGTGTGCTCTCGAAGAGCAAATGCCCCCGCTACGGCAAAGGCAGTGCCCTTCTGTTCCAGGAGCTCGAGAATTTCGCGGAACAGAGCCTTTTGTTCCTCGGGAATTTCTAGCGGTCCCGCCGACGTTTCCGGTACAACATTCTCCTGCGGTGGCTCGTGCATGAGAGCTTGGATGTGAAAGGAGTATCGACGGTTGTCGCTTCCAGGGCAGGGAGAGTTCGCCGGACTCTGGCTGACGACAAGGTTCGGTAAAGTTCTCGTTACCCCGTCTCTCGCTCCCGAACTCTGTCGGACAGTGCAATCGGGGCGATCTTGGCGCGGTTGGGATGCTCACACGCCTGCTGATGATGCACATTGACGACGCTAATAGGCCGTGAATTGGGAAGTCTATCCGGTATTGCCTGTAAGTCGACCGGGAAAAATCGGGGGCGTATGTCCTGTAGGTGAATCGCAGCAGCCCGCGGCGAGCGGCCATTCACGCAGATTGGTCGCGCAACTCGGCGGCAGCCGGGGTTAGCCGGTTCAATTCACGATCCAGACGGTCCAGCGCAAGACCTGCACCATCCAATTTGCCAGCCTTTGCCATCATCTCCAGCTCGCGCGCCGCAGCCGTCGCCGCTTGCGCGCCAATCAAACCGGCGGAGCCTTTTAGCGTATGCGCCGTTCGCTGGATGGCAGCGGCGTCGGTGTTGGCAACTGCAGTCTGGAGTTCTGCCCACATGGTCGGCAGGTTGTCGAGGAACACTTGACACACGCGGCATAGAAGTTTCTCGCTACCGCCTGCGCGCGCCAGGGCCTCGGCCGCATTCAGCACTTCTTTCTCCGTAGGAATGGGATCGGGGCTGGAGGAGTCGGCCGGATTTGGCTGGTCTAGACGCGAACTGTAGGGGGCAAGAGCGTTGTACAGGTCGACGGGATAAAAGGGTTTCTGAAGATATCCATCCATTCCAGCCGCAAGGCAGCGCTCCCGATCGTGGTTCAGGGCATGAGCAGTGAGCGCAATGATTGGGACGTGGGTTCCGGTCTTGCGTTCCCGTCGCCGGATTTCAGAGGTGGCTTCAAGGCCACCCATTTCGGGCATTTGTACGTCCATGAGAACCGCGTCAAACTGCTCCGCTTGCAGGGCTGCGAGGGCTTGTTTGCCGTTGAAAGCTAATTCCACACGATGGCCCTGCTTCAGCAATATCTCGAAGACCAATTGTTGATTGACGGGGCTATCCTCAGCTACAAGAATGCGTAGGCTGTGATTCGCTTTTGGCAACGTCGGCACAGTGGTCTGGCTCGCGTTCGGATTTCCCCGGATGCCGAGAATGCTCTGCAACAATTCCTTGGGCGAGATGGGTTTTTCCAGATAGTTCGAGATTCCGAACTCGCGGCAGCGAAGCGCCGCCCCGTGAAGGCTATTGGACGTCAACATCATGACGATGGCAGGGCTCTGAGGTTGCTCTTTCTGGATACGTTTCGCCAGCATAAAGCCGTCCGTCCCTGGCATATCGGCCTCGATCAGTAATAGCTGAAAGGGCAAAGCAGACGCCGTGGAAATCTGCAAAAGGGTCAGCGCTCTTGCCGCATCGCTGGCGACCGAGGGCTGCAGCTTCCAGGATCGAAGAATGTCCTGCAAAATCCGGCAGTTGGTCTGATTCTTATCCACAATCAGAACCCGCACACCTTCCAGTTGTTTAATCGTGGGATCGGTTTCACGAGCCTGAAAGGTTTGAACGGTCTCCAGCGCGACTCGGAAATGGAAAGTACTGCCCCTCCCGGGAAGGCTTTCGACCCACATCGCTCCGCCCAGCGTTTCCACGGTGCGGCGCGAAATTGTGAGACCCAGGCCGGTGCCACCGTATTTTCTGGTGCAAGAGCCATCTGCTTGTGCGAAGGGCTCGAAGATGACAGCCTGTTTCTCGAGGGGAATTCCGATGCCGGTATCCTGAACCTCGAAGTGCAGAGTCACGTGGTTGGCGGTTCGCGATTCCGCTTTGATCCGCGCTACGACTTCGCCCTGGTCGGTAAACTTGACGGCATTGCCAATGAGGTTCACCAGCACCTGTTGCAACCGTTCAGCGTCCGAACGCAAGGTGGGGGGGACGTCTCTTCCGATTTCACACATCAGTTCGAGACCTTTCTGGTGGGCCCGAAGAGCGCAGCTTTTGAGCGTCTCCGCCATCAGATCTTCCAGATTGAAGTCGGTGACGTGCGTTTGCAGCTTGCCCGCTTCGATTCTGGAAAAATCAAGAATGTCATTAATGACATACATGAGGGATTTCGCTGACGATTGCACGGTCTGCAGATGGCCCCGCTGTTCCGCCGTCAGTTCGGTAGCGAGCGCCAACTCCGTCATGCCAATGACCCCATTCATCGGGGTACGAATCTCGTGGCTCATGTTGGCCAGGAATTCGCTTTTGGCGCGGTTGGCGGCTTCAGCAGCTTCCTTGGCTTTGGTGAGCTCCACGTTCATTCTGGTGCGCGATTCGACCTCGTTTTTCAAATCCGAGTCGCGCCGCTCGATCTCGGAAAGCATGTCATTGAATCCTTTCACCAGCAGGCCAAGGTCATCGTTGGTGTGCTGCAGAGCACGCACGGTGTAGTTCCTCTCCTGGGAAACGATCTTGGTCGTGCGAATGAGATCGAGAATGGGACGAGAGATGAACCTCTTGAACACCAGAGCCACCAGGAACGCCGCGGCGATGGAGGTAAGCATGAAACCCAGTACAAATGCCAAATAACGCTGCACCCGACTGCGGATCTCCTGCTCATCGGCCTGTAGACACACGCTGCCAACATTTTCCTTGTCCAACACGATGGCGCGACATTCCGTCAGATACTCCGGGTCGACAGAGCCGCCGACAGACGGAGAATGAGCTGGAAGCAGCACTTTGACTGAAGGATCGCGGCGGTACGTGACAAAGATCTCACCATCTGCGCGGTAGATGTTTGCGGCCAGGATATGCGGCTCCGCCTTGAGTCCGTGGAGCACAAGAGTTGCGCTGCGAGGATCGTCATAGGTAAGCGAAGCGGCAGTATTGGCGCCGATGATCTCGGCCACGCTGACCAGATGCTCGCTCAAGCGCTGCCGGAATCCGACAATATCGAACCCCAGGAAAAAGGAACACGCTACCAACAGAGCGACGCTGCTGGTTGCCATCATGGCTAAGACCAGTTTCTGGGCAAGCGGAAGTTGGCGGAGAGTTTTCATCACAGAGTCCCTCCGCCGGATGGGCTCGCTACTACTCGCGAGACGGCGAGGAGTCGTGAACTGATCTTCAGGCCTGCGGTTTCCGCGGCCTTGGGGTTGATTTCAAGTTCGATGCTGTTCTCGTTCCGCGCCAAGTTGATGGTGCCGCCCAAACGGATGAACTCGTCGCTCTGGCCGACGGTCAGGACGCTGGCGGACTGCACGCTGCGCAATATCGGCGAGATGCGCTCTTTATCGGGGAAAGCAATCCATAAGATCCGGCACGCCTTGAATTCGCCCGCGCCGGAGACCTGTCTGACTTCGATCGACCGTCCTTGTGCCTGCTTCCCACGCGCGGTCTGCTGCAAGATCTCCGCCAGGCGCGCGTCTCCCACGGAGCAGATGATCAGAGGATCGTCCACACTGGAGAAACTCGCCGGGGGCCACTCGACAAATTTGGCAAAGTTGTACAAGTAAGCCGCCTTAACCCGATCCTCGTCGGCTTGTCGCACCTGCGCTACGGCGGCGCAAAACAACAGGGAGACCAGCAGGCCCAAGCCGAGCCGACGCAGCGCGAGCGTAGGCGAAAGCTTCCGCGGTTCCGGTCCGACCTTGATTCGGCGATGAACCGGCGAGGTGCCGGTTTCGAGAGACTCGCGCGATATGATGCCGGAGGCCATCATTTGAACATCATTTGAAACGGAAGACCCGAGAGAGCTTGAGTCGGAAGTCGCGGCCGTTCTGCGGGAGTGCAGGCTCCCGGATTTCCGCGCCCACAGGATCGCTATAGATTCGGTTGAACAGGTTGTAGACGCTGCCCGAGAGCTGAAATCCTCCTGCAAACTCACGACTGGTCAGGGTGACATTGGCAATCGCGAAAGGCCGAACTTCAGATCCTGTCAAAGTTTTCCGGGCACTCACATATTGAATGTCGGACCCGAGAAACAGGCGGCGATGCGCAAGGGGCCAAATGACCACCGCTTTTGCCAGATGCTGGGGAGAATTGGTCAGGCCAATCCCGGTGGCCGAGTCCGCGGTGTGTTGAAAGCTGTAACTCACGCGGCCCTCGATGTTTTTCACGATTCGTCCCGCCAGCTCCAATTCCACGCCACGGCTGCGAGCTTTACCTGCGTTGGCAAAGAAAATTAAACCATTGCTGGGGTCGGTCTGTTCGTCGATGAGGTTGGCGATTTGATTATCAAAACCGTCAGCGGTCAGACGGAGCCTGGCGCCAATATCCTGCTGCCAAACCAACTCCGTGGTCGCAATCGTTTCGGGGCGCAAATGCGGATTCGATTCCAGAGTAACGCCGTCGGAGTAATACAGTTCATAGTTGTTGGGGGCGCGGAAAGCGCGGCCGTACATCAGCTTAAAGGTGCTGCTGGAGAGCGGGCTGTAGATCAACGCCAGGCGTGGATTGGTCGTTCCGCCAAAACTCTCATAGTGATCGTGGCGCAGACCTGCGTTCAATGTGAGCCGGCGGGTAAGTGAGAATTCTTCCTACGCAAAGATGGCCCAGTCTATCGAGTCTCGACTTTCATTCAGATAATCGTGATAGGGGCTGACATCGTAATTTGACTGGTCCTGCCGCAGGTTATCCCGAAAATTACCCCCAGCCGTTAGTTTATGTTTCTGCCAAAGTAGTTTTGTGATTTTTACTTCTATGTCGGCCCAGTCTCCTCGCCCAAAGTCATGGTTGAGCTTACTCCCCGTCTCGTCCGCGGATTCATTGGCGTAAACCCCATGGTAGGTAACGCGATCGAAGGAAATGCGGGCCGTGAGTTCGGCGTTTTCTTGCAGCGTGCGCTCGTATTTGAGGTCGAGGTAGCCGCGGTCATCGACGGTGTGGGTGCGTGGGTCGCCGAACAGTGTATTGAACGCTGCTGTCGGTATCTGCTTCTCACGGGTCGAGCCCGCCGATTCCAATGTGAAATGGCCGAAGCTGAGCCGGCCAAAAAAGCTCCCCGAGGAATCATGATCGGCGTGCAAAGCGTAGCCGTAGTTCGTCGAAGGACTGTCGAACGCGGGAAAAAAGAGCCGCGCCGGACCGCCACTGTCGTAGGCGGTGCCGGAGAGAAACAGGTCCACCCCGTGAAGCCTCTGGCCATAGGTGGACCGCCCTTTGTACGTGCCAAAACCGTCGGTCTCGCCTGCCAGCGCCATCCCTTGGAAGTGGTGGACGTCGCTGGTAATCACATTGACCACGGCAAAGAATGCGTTGGTTCCATACAGAGAGCTGCTAGGACCACGAACGATTTCCACGCGGTCAATCAGATCAACATCGAGCTGAAAATCAGTGCCGATCAGAGCACTGTTGTAGAGGTTGTCGGTGAGGCGATGGCCATTCAGCAACAGCAGAATGCGGGTGTTGTAGTCACCCGGCCGCGAGAATCCGCGCACGCCGACGTAGCTATAGTTTCGGTCATAGCTGACATAGAATCCCCTCACGCTGCGGAAAATGTCGGCCAGGGTGCGGTAACCGCACTTGCGTATCTCGTCGGCGGTAACGACGGTTACGGACGAGGGCGCCTGGCGATCGTCCTGAAGGTACATCGAGGCGCTATACACCTGGACCCTTCTCAGGTCTTCCAGGCTCAGATCGGTTACGTCATCGGGCTGGGGATCAACGGCGCGAGCCGGAGTAAGCCACAGGGTTGAGCAGACGAGCAACCCCGCTAACCAGGGCGCCCAAACCAACCGACAGGTGAAGCGACGTTCTCCATGCCGGCGCCGATTCAGCTGTGCGAAATCCATTTACACCTGCCGTGCATGCAAGCCCAGTCGCGAACCCTCATTCGGCCGTCAGTCCCGTCACCTCTCCCAAAAAGGCCGGAATGCACGACCGAAGCAGACAGGGTTGGGTCACGTCCGAGCCTTGCGGAGAAACCGCTGCCCTTGCCCTGATCATCGGCACTCCAGTCCTGAACTTCAGCGCTAGCCTTTCCTCAGATCATCGAGTGCTACGGCTGTGACGATCGTCAGGTAATGCCGGCACGGCGAGTTGCCGATGAACGGGGAGAACGCTTTGCGGACGCATGCCCAGGCGCGAGCGCTGTTTGCGTCCCGCCCGGAAGGAAAGCAAATGCGGAATAACCCGGGGCGAAGACATGGGTGAAATTTCCCGATCTCTGGATGGCAGTCCGAAGGTTCGCGGCTCCGGCAGTGCGCGACTCGGGACCGACCTCACTCCCAGCGGGAATTCGGAGCGCCGTTCGGTCAGGGTCTTGCTCGCCGATGATGATCCCGTAACGCTCGAGTCGCTCACCGGATTGCTCAGTGGGTGGGGATACGATCCAGTGCCGGTGAGGAACGGTCGCGAAGCATGGGACCGATTGAGCGCGCAGGACGGTCCATGCCTCGCGGTATTGGATTGGATGCTACCCGACATCTATGGCACGGAGATTTGCCGGCGCTTGCGCGCCTCGCAGAGCTCCCGCTGCGTCTACATCATTCTCCTGACCGGACGCGATGAATCCAGTGACGTGGTGGAGGGGCTGGGTGCTGGCGCTGATGATTACTTGCGAAAACCCTATGATCCATTGGAACTACGCGCCCGGCTGGATGCCGGAAGTCGAAAAATGGTCGAGAAGGCCTTGCGCGACAGTGAGCAGCGTTTTCAGAGCGCCTTCGAGCATGCCGGAGTCGGGATGGCCCTGGTCGACTTGTCCGGCAAGTGGCTACAAGTCAACTCTGCACTTTGCGATTTCCTGGGATATGCGAGCAGCGAATTGCTCAACACCAATTTTCAGTCGGTAACCCATCCCGACGACCTGTCTCCGAGTCTGGTGTCGCTGCAGAGTCTTCTTGACGGCAAGCTGAAAATCCACCAGACAGAAAAGCGCTACCGGCACAAGCAGGGCCATCCCGTGTGGGGCCTGCTGACCGTCTCGCCGGTGTTCAACGGCGATGGGAAACCAGCCTACTTCGTGGCGCAGGTTCAGGACATCAGCAAACGGAAGCAGGCGCTGCAATCGTTGCACGAACGCGAGGCAGAACTTCAACTGCTGCTCGATTCCACCGCCGAGGCGATCTATGGCCTGGATCTCAAGGGCAATTGCACTTTCAGCAATCGCGCTTGCCTGAGATTGTTGGGGTATCGCGATCCCAGCGATCTACTGGGAAAGAACATGCACAGTCTGGTTCATCACAGTTATGCGGACGAATCGCCGTTTCCGGAAGAGCGCTGTCAGATTTATCGCACCTTTCGTCAGGGAGGGGGAACGCACGTCGACGACGAGGTGATGTGGAAGGCAAATGGCACCTGTTTCCCCAGCGAATATTGGTCGCATCCGGTCCGGGAGGATGGGAAGCTCGCCGGCTGCGTCGTCACCTTTGTGGACATCACCAGCCGGAAGCTGGCGGAGAACGAGCTTCGGGCCGCGCACGCGGAGTCAGAATTGTTCATCAATTCTGTGCCGTCCATTCTGATTGGAACCGATGCCGTCGGGCACATCACGCGTTGGAATCTGGCCGCCGCCAACACCTTCGGATTGTCGGCGGTGGAGGTTCGTCATAAATCCCTCACAGATTGCGGAATCCAATGGATTGTCCCCAACATGGAGGTAGAAATCGACTCCTGGTTGCGAAGCGAAGAGTCTAGCCGACGGGTCGACTTGCCTTTCGAAAAGGACGGGAGCCGGCGTTTTCTAGGAGCCACCATCAATCGGGTTACGTTCGCCGACGACAAGAGCGCCGGATTGTTGATTACTGGCACCGACATCACCGAACGCAGACATCTGGAGGAACAATTACGGCAGGCTCAGAAATTGGAGGCGATTGGACAATTGGCCGCGGGCATTGCGCACGAGATCAACACCCCCACGCAATACGTCGGAGATAACACCATATTTATAAAAGAATCCTGGCCCGCCGTCAGCGATCTGGCCCACGTTGCGCAACGCATCGATCAAGAAGCCGGAACTGGCTCCATCTCCCCCGACTCTACGGCGCGCCTGCGTAGCTGCATCGAGAAGGCCGACCTCGAATACCTGCTCAAGGAGATTCCAAAAGCAATCGATCAGTCGCTGGAGGGCGTGCAGCGCGTGGCCAAGATCGTTCGTGCCATGAAGGAATTCTCTCATCCGGGCTCGGAGGACAAATCCGCGCTCGATATCAACCGCGCCATTGAAACCACGATCACGGTGGCGCGCAATGAATGGAAGTACGTCTCCGAGGTGGAAACACGATTTGATCCGGAATTGCCGTTTGTTCCCTGCCATGCCGGCGAATTCAATCAAGTGATTCTCAATCTGCTGATAAATGCCGCTCATGCCATCCGCCAGGTGGTGGGTGATGGCTCGGGACCTAAGGGAAAGATCGTGATCACCACCCGGCAGGATCAAAACTGGGTGGAGATCTCAATTCACGACACGGGAGCGGGCATTCCGGAAGAAATTCAATCGCGAATCTTTGAGCCGTTTTTCACCACCAAGCCGGTGGGCCAGGGAACGGGTCAAGGTCTCGCCTTAGCCCATACCATCATCGTCAGGAAGCACGGCGGACGCATATGGTTTGAGACCGTTCTGGGAAAAGGGACGACATTCTTTATACGCATGCCCATTTCGCCATTGGCCACAGAATCGTAGTTCTGGCCGTGTGCCCCCGCCCGAGACGGTTTATCGAGGGTACCGAGGTAACGCAGTCCCTTGGGCGAACCTGCAGTTCCCTCCGGATTGAGCCGAAGTCTCAAACAGGCACGACTTTATCCGGCCCATGAATTCCAATTCCGAAAAAACCGAAGCGAAGCGCAGCCGCTTGCTGTTCGTGGACGACGAGTCTTTGGTCCTGCAAGGACTGCAACGGACTCTTCACGGCATGCGCGGGCAGTGGGACATGACTTTCGTTGGGGGGGGGAGAACAGGCGCTGGAAGCCCTGGATCGCGAACCCTATGATGCCATCATCACCGACATGCGCATGCCCCGCATGGACGGCGCCCAACTGCTGGACAAGGTGACGGAACTCTATCCGCAGGTTGTGCGGATCGTGCTTTCCGGGCAAGCCAATCGGGAAACGATCCTCCGTTCCGCGGGCCCGGCCCATCAATACGTTTCCAAGCCCTGCGACCCGCAAGAACTCAAATTGAGACTCGCCCAAGCCTTTGCCATGCGCGACCTGCTGCAAAATTCGGCTGTAAGGGCGCTGGTCTCGGGACTGAAATCCATACCGAGTCTGCCGGGGTTGTACTACGAGATCCAGGCGGAACTCCAGTCCGAAGATGCTTCGCTGAAAAAAATTGCCGAAATTGTCTGCAAAGACGCGGGCATGACCGCCAAGATTCTGCAACTGGCAAACTCGGCCTTCATGGGCGCGCGCTACGACATCTCGAGTCCCACGCAGGCCGTCACTCTGATTGGCACAGAAATGGTGCGGGCGCTGGTTCTTTCGGTGCACGTCTTTTCGCAATTCAAGGATTCGACCACATCTGATTGCGCGACCTTGTGGGAACACAGTATCGCCGTCGCCTGCCTGGCACAGCGCATAGCGGTTGGCGAAAGATGCGCCAAGGCATTGGCGGACGAGAGCTTCACCGGGGGAATCTTGCACGAGATCGGCAAACTGGTGTTGCTTGCGGAAATGCCGAAGGCCTATGCCGAGCTTCTCGCAGGCTTAGCGGAGAAGCCGGGCACTCTCGCGGCGGCGGAACGGCAGCGATTCGGCTGCACTCATGCTGACTTGGGCGCCTACCTGCTGAGCATTTGGGGCCTTCCGCAGTCCCTAATTCACGCCGTTGCCTATCACGATCGTCCAGTTGAGAGTGTCGAAAAACGCCTGTCGTCACTCACGGTGGTGCATGGCGCGGATGCGATCGTAAGCTCGACCAACGGCTCCCTGATCATTCAGGATGTGCAGTGGGACGAGAAATACCTGCAGGAATTGGGGCTGAGCGGACGGGAACCAATCTGGCGCGGATTCTACGAGCAACAGAGAGAGCAAGCGAAGGCTCATGGAGAGCCAGCCTCGCTATGAACCGGCAAATACTCTTGTCACCGATGAACGTGTCGTGCTGGAAAGCTAAGAAACAGATTGTCCAAAGATTTCAGTAGCAATGCCCGGATTTAAAACGTTAGCTTTTGGGTTAACGGCGGAGCGTTTGGCCTACGAAGCGCCTTTCACAAAAGCAAGTGTGGTTTTGGGGGTCGAGATCGTCACTTCGCCGGCGATGGTGCGCCGGGCGTGGAAGTTCTTGAGCTTGTATATAACCGCCGAAGTCACCTCCTGACCGTTGGAGACGAGCAACGCCCCGTCGAGGGTGCACACTTCCTCTTGGATGATCATGCCGGGCGCAAGGTCTTCGATCCGGCACTTTCGCGTTTCGCCTTCTTCGGCGTTCGGGTCCAGCGTCACCAGGGCCTGAAAGAACTGCGGACTGAAGTTCGTATTTTGGCGAGCCAGCACGTGCGCCGTCTCGGTTCGCGAAGTCCCCTTATGGATCGCTTGTTCATAAGCCAGGACCAGGCGCAGGATTTCCGCTCCCAGTCGCATATCCGCCATTTCGGTGTCGCCGGCCTGGGCGGCTGGCCGGTTTTGGTGCTCGATCATCCACGCAATGGGTTCCAGGCGCGGAATTTTCGAAAGCAACGCATAGGCCACACTGGGGTGTGCATCATATTGTGCCTGCTCGTTCGCAGAGAGCTTCTGACCGCTGTAAACGGCATCGATGGTTTCCGGAGCCAGAGTGACGCAGCCCAGTTGCGACAACATGGCGGCGACCTCATATTGCCACGGGTTTCCCAGCTTCATCGCGGTGACGATATGGTGGATGTAGCGGCGGGCGCGCTCGGCGCGGCTGAAAGCTGCAGGATTGACCAGGCTGAGCACTTCGGTCAGCACCTGCAGGCTGCCGCTCAAAGTCTGTTCCAAGAGCTGCTTTTCCGCCGTGACTAATCGGTACTGCACCAGCGCCGCCGTGAGAGTTTTCGCCATCCCTTCCTTGTTGCAGGGCTTGTTGAGAAAACGGAAGATGTTGCCCTCATTGATGGCGTTAATCGCCGTTTCCGTGTCAGCGTTCCCGGTAAGCATCACCCGGATGGTGTCGGGTGAGAGCGCCTTGATGCGGCTCAACAACTGGATCCCATCCATTCCAGGCATTCGCATGTCGGAAACCACAACCGCGTAGGGGCCGTTCTTAGCCGCTAGAGCCAGGGCTGGTTCTCCTCCCTGCGCAGTCTCCATTAGAAACTCACGACTCAAACTGCGGCGATACCCGTCCAGAATGTTGGGATCATCGTCCACCAGAAGAATCTTTTCAGCCAGCATTTTCCCCTCTCAGTTCTTGCGCCTGCCGTGCAAACTGCGTTCCCGACTTTTCCCTGGCGCTCTGCTCAGTCGGGCAAACTGGCAGGGTGCAGTCATCCCTTTACAATCATCGACTGTCGGCGGACTTTGCTTTAGGCAGGTGTGGAATGCAGGCAGCACGGGTACGCGACTGACCGACCAAGGCCTCGTCATCGAAAAAAAGCGGGCGCCTGGCATCAATTCTCCTTTGTAGAGTCGGAGCGCTTGATCGGCAGGGTGATGAAGAAGGTTGTACCTTGGCCGATCTCCGTCTCAAACCATATTTTGCCCCCGTGTTTTTAACGACTACGGAATAGACCAGGGCCAGGCCTTGCCCGGTCCCTTTGCCGACCTCTTTGGTGGTAAAAAACGGGTCAAACACTTTGGTCTGAATGGCTATGGGTATTCCGTTGCCGGTATCCGTAACCGAGATTTCCACGAACTCTCCGCCCGTCCGCGTGCGCACGGTAATCCGTCCCTTTTCACCATCCTTTATTTTTTTCCTGATGGAATGCGCGGCATTCACGAACAGATTGAGGATCACCTGGTAGGAGATTCAGGTCGACCGGGATCGGAAATTGGAAGCGGCAAGAGAACACCGGACGAATCGCCGCCAGCGGGGCCGCGTGATCGACGAAACGGATTTACTTCTGGGTGGCCGACATCCCGACCAGTGACGGGCGGAATAGCCGGTTTTGAGCACTATTACGAAGGCGTTGTACAGTAGGCTGGACTCGCCAGTGGCTTTGGCTTTGCACCCATGATCAGTAGCCAGAGCATGAACGCCTGTTCGCCAAAGTGGAATGGGCGCATCCATCCGTGGACGAGTGCCTCGTAGTGTGGCAGTACTAACGACGTAAGACTGCCTATCAGAAAGGCGAAGCAATTCACTATCAGCGCCACCCCAAGGATGCGGGGAAGAAAGCCCGACCGGTACACCAGGAGCCCAAGCGGAAACAGCCAAAGGCCCCAAAATATTCCGGCGACATCAAATCCGTACCCATGCACATTGAGGAAAAGCATAGCCAGTGCATCGCGTTGAGGCTGGTCAAACAAGGAGAGGAAATCAGTTCCATGCACCAGAACGAGGGCGGCGATGGCGTTCAGCTCATTCAGAAACGCTATCGGGATTGCGACCAGAATCAAAGTCAACATGCACAAAGCGTTCCGGTGGTTGACCGCCTTGAGCAAGTCATAGAGAGCCAAGGCAACAAAGACAAATAGGGCTTCGCCGATGAGGTGCGCCGCAATGCCGAGACGAAACAGTGTCTCGGAGGCGGCGATGTTGCGGGCAGTCTCCACGGCATTTCCGTCCACTATCAGCTTGCTGGGAACGTAGAGGAGGCCGAAGATGCCCACGATTGACGCTAGTACGTACAGTGCGCCTGCGAGCCTGCCTGGGTTCTTGGTGAAACTCATAGGTCCTCCCCGAGAGTGTAAGCCTGAGATACGGCGACGGCTGCCAAATGGTTCCAAGGGAGGATAATCTCTCGTGGCACACCGCGAGCGGGAGAGGCACAATGCTGCGGACCAGGAACGAGCCATGTGTTCCGGTCCGACAAGGCCGCTGGCCCTGTGTGGATGTATGATGGGCAATCCGGGACTGATGGACGGGGCAGAGTTACAATGACTTTGCCAGGTGAAACGGAGGCGGGCCTGCAGGGATGCGACCATCAAATGAGCGACAACGGAACAGTCCCTTTTTTTCTAGTGTCTTTCCCCGTTTCCCTGTTATCTGCGTCCAAAAAAAGTGATCGGTTGTGAGAGAAATTACTGAAACAGGCAAAGCAAAAAGGAGCACGTTAGTTACCTTGCGGGTCACCCTCTCCTCAGTCATGCTTTGGGAAGATGTGGGAAATCGAATATCTTGCGGACTTGGACGCGCGGGACAGCACTCCGGAGTCGATTTGCGCCTGCGTGGCCAAGATCTTCTACGCAAAAGAAACGGAAGTCGCGCTGCTGGAGCTTCGTGGAAGTCTGCTGAATTTCCTATACCCCGCTGAGTTGAAAACGGCGGGGGCGATCCCTCTTTCCAGTTCGGCGGTAGCGGCTCGCACAGCGCGGACCAAGCAGGCGGAGCTTTTCAATAGCTTCACGCAAGTAAAGCATTTCAGCATTTTTGAACTCGTCAAGCTAGGCGACACCGGACTGGACGCACAGGTAATTCAGAAGCTCATGTCTGCGCCCGCTCTTGCCAGGACCGGGGAAGTAATTGGCGTGATTCAAGTCTCCCGCAAGGCCCCACGCCCAGCCGCTGCGGGGCCGGACTTCACTCCTGAGGATCTACGGAAACTGGAATCGGTTGCTCTTCTCGTGGGTAGACTGATGGCCAAGAGCAGAGGCATAGGCCAAGCAAGCTCAGGCTAGATGGACTTCCCGTGCCAACCCAAGGCACTAGTGTGAGCAATTCTGACCAGACTACAAACAAAGCGACGCCGTAAGCTGATTTCGATGTGAAGGAAACCAGAACGGACCTCTCAAGGGTCATACGCCTGGTTCCTCTGGCGGCGTGCCTGTTCCATTGGCTACGCCGCTTCTTTTTGCGGAGGAGATGGGCCAGTGAACTCTGGGCAGGCTCCGGGCAACGCGCCCCAACTTTTGCATGCCGCCCGCACCGGAAACTGCCCCGCCACAGCCGACTCACGACCTGCGTCCTTGCTGGGACTCACGCCCGAAACGGCGCGAAGGGGTAAGCACGGGAACAACAACCTTGCGCGAGCCGGTGGACGGTGAAAGCGTAACGCGTGTTATTTCAGTTTCACGAAGAGCAGTACGAAAATCGCCCAGACCCCGACCGTCAGGGGAAACTGCACCAAAGAGGCGTCCCGCAGCGCACCTCCTCTGGGCAGGAAATACGTCAGCAGCATCATGGCGAGAGCAGTGAGTACTCCAAGAATAACTCTGCTTTTCCAGTTCATGCGTGTTCGTCCTCCCTTTCCCGTTTGGGCCTTCGAAAACGGTAGCGATTGTACACTGTTTTCGCCCGGCCGGGCGTTGTGAGTGCAATCGCTGTCGTCCCTTCCATGCAAGCGGCCGGACCCGCTAAAACGACGCCCCGACTGCGACACAGTTTAGCCTAGATGGATCTTGGGCGGCGTAGAATCGCCATTTCACTCACAACCGGGTCAAAGGCTTAGTGAGGATGACCAATATTGAACAGACTAGTAGACAATGCACTTGATAGAGTCAGCCCAAGGCAAAGTTCAACTCGCACAGGCAGAAAACAGAAACGAAGAAGCGAACAAGCTCACAAGCCCATCTTTGCCGACTGAATCCTTGGGGAGCGACATGACAGACAAATCTGAGTCTTCATTCGCGGTCGTTTGGTTCAACGAGCGAACCTACCAATCGGGGGGAGTTGTCGCCGTCATCAAGGGAACTGAGGCCGCAGAAAGAACTCTCAATGATTTCGATTGGTGTCAGAGCGAGGAAAACCGAAGGGCAGGTTGGCGCTATTTCCTAGAGGAAACCGATCTGCGGCCCGGAATGGACCCGGAGAAAGCCACCAAACTTCGACAAGTGCGGCTCGATCTTCAAGAATCTTAAGCTTAGCGTTTATCACCAAGCGTGCACCTGCAGATCCCCTGACGTAACTGTCCAACTTGCCAGTATTGTGTATCAACTCGGTCGGCTGTGTGTGGTGGGATAATTTTGATCGGGTTCGTACCCCTTGTCATTCCAGCTCTGCCAGATTGCGGACTTTCTTCGGCCGGCATCTGCGGGCTACCGTCCGCTGGTTTTCGTGGCGGGTCATGCCCCCAACGCGCCCGTGCTAACGGCTTCTTTGGCTGCATCTGCGAAGGAAAACCTCAGCAAGTGCCCTCAGTCGCCGGTATCGTTTTGGAAAAGGATGGCAACACATTCAGGTCAACGGTATACTGCGGCATCCAAATATCGCGCCACGGCTACAATCGCGGTTGCGGCACCGTGTATGCGGTTTCCGTCATCCGGCAATTCGCAACGAGCGTACGCTCTCAAGGATTGAACAGTCACGTCGTTAAGAACCGTAAGTAGCTTTTCGCCGGAGGGCTTCATGGGATTGACGTCCAATCTGCTGAAGAGTGATGCGAAGCTGGAGGCTTGTGCGGTTAGCGATCCGGCACACGTCTATCAGGGACAGAGCGGAGCGCACGTGGGCAAGATCCAGGAAGCGCTCAAACAGACGGATGGTGCAGTCGTTAATGCGAGCGAATTGGCGTCGCAGACGTACGGGCCATCGACGGCGAACGCGGTGCTGAAGTTCAAGCAGAATCCCAAGCGCAACATCAAGAATTTCCGGGGACAGTTTGACAATATCGTGGGGAAGAAAACGATCGCTGCGTTGGATACGGAGATGTTTGTGATCGAGCACGGCACTCCCCCACCGCCGCCGCCCGTGGATCCGGACATGGCGCTGGTGAACGCAGCCGAAGGTCAACGGCTGAGTGCGCTGCGCAAGGCAATCGAAGAGGTGACCAAGCTCAAGAATATTTTTGAGCCGAACCCGCCCGATCAGGATGATCCGGTAGTGCAGGCCTTGCAACGCCAGTTGTTCCTCAGCCCGGACAGCAACTTCTGGCTCACGGTGAATACGTTTCTAGCGCACATGGTCAACAATTCGCTGAAAAGGGCGTCTTTCGTGATCAACAAGTCGGACCCGAATTTCGCGCACGTCGATCCGTCGAACTTGCCTAGCAAGGGAGTGACGATCGGGGCGTCATTTTTCGCGCCGGGGACGACCGACAACTGCCGCCAGGAAGTGGTGACGCACGAGTTCTTTCACTACGTGGTGGGGCTGCAGCATTTTTACTCGACGCACGAGACGGGGGAAGCGATGCGCTGTCCGCATCATCTGGCTCGGGCAGTGTTTGACATTGCGATTGGGCAGCAGAAGGCGCCCTGTGGGGTCGACATCGTTTGCCGGTGAAGACCGCTATCGCCGCCTTCCCGGTTCATTCACGGACTCCCTCCGGTGAAACCGGACACCCAATTCGGTTCCCATACATCTGCGAGATCCCGCAAGCCGCTTCGTTCTCATAAAGTTGCATTCACGACACTTTGGCTCTCGATGATCGACTGCTCCAGCATCCCCGGGTGCGACAATGGGACATGCGCTCCGGGCAAGGAAGCAACTTCGGTGCGCGATGGGGGGCGAATGCATACTGCGTACCTCGTGATTACAATCCTCTTCGCGATGATGGTGGCGTTTTCCGGTCTCGGGAAGATTCGCCGCGATCCGCGTCAAGTGCGAGTGGTCCACGAAACGGTAGGCGTACCGTTGAAGTTTTTTCCCTTTCTGGCCGCTTGTGAGTTTGCCGGCGCAATGGGCCTCGTAGCTGGGATCTGGTGGCCTCCGTTGGGGATCGCGGCGGGAATTGGCCTCGTCCTCTACTTTGTGGGGGCGATCGTGTCGCATCTGCGTGTCGGCGATTTCAAAGGCATTGGATCTGCCTTCTTCATGCTGGTAGTCGCGGCGGGAGCGCTCGCCATGCGTGTCCTGACATATAAGCCGGGCATTCTGTGACCCGCACTCTGTCAGCTAGCGACTTCGTCCAAGTCCCGTTGCGCGAAGTAATGATGCTCCATTGGCGCTTGCCCCATTGTGGGCGGATGGGCGACTCCGACCTTACAGTCGCGGCACTGCTCTGATCATTGATCGGTGGCACGGAAACCGCCGGTCATGAAGCCTCGACTCAGCAGACGCAAAGCGGGGTTCTCGTCACGCCATCGATGAGTTCGTTGACTGGTCTTGTTCGGAACCGCGCTTTCGAACCGACACCCTACGTTGGCTGCGCCGGCAAGGATCGCCGCCGACTTGGAAGTTGACCAGCCGGTTCGGCGCTGCGCCCTGGGAAGTTTATAGAGACTTCAAGAACTCGATGATGGCTTCTTGGTCATCCCTTTTCAGTTTTTCAAATTGTTGACTTACATGGCTTGCCTCGCCGCGGTGCCGCAGGATCGCGTCGCGAAGCGTCAGGGATGCGCCATCGTGCATCAATCGCGGACGCAAGCGGACTCCCCATAAAGGGGCGGTGCGTATTTTGTTCCGACTGCTCTCGAAGTCCTGTTTCGAAAGATACCCCGACATCATCTGGAAGACTTTGTTCCCGTAGTGCTCCCGGGTCGCCTGCAGGATTCCGTCGCCCGTACCGACGTCATGCATCAAGAAATCCCCATACGGATGAAATGTGATTGACCCGAGCGCGACTGGAATCGTGAAGGTTCCGCCGTTGATCTTCGTTCCAGTGGGAGCAGTGGTCAATATTTCGACGTGGCAAGTCGCACAGCCGATCTGGTCAAATAAGCTGTTACCCTTCTTTGCCACCGCGCTGCTCGCGAGCTGGGAATCACGCGCCGGCGCTTTCGTGGCCCGAATAAACCGGGCAAAGTGATCGATGTCGGAGAGGCCGTCCGGCCCTGGAGTGTCATTCGGCTCCGAAGCAGTGTTGCAAAGATTGGTTACTTCGTCCGGTTGAAGGCGGTTTGTGATGCCCATCTCATTGAGGTAAGCATCGCCGGCGAACGACAGCAGGCTCGCGTGCTGGTCTTTCCAACCGAACCTACCTACACTCATCTGTCCGGGTGCTTCTACGATAGGAACATGGAGAACCTGTCCGCAGATTTTCCGATGTGAAGATTTGCATTGTTGCTCGGAAAGATCGATGAGGGTTTGATCGGCAACCGCCTCGACGAAGCCGTCTCCCAACAGATTCAAGGAAAGGCGAAACGTCCGGATGGTCTCGGTCTCTGGAACTCGCTCTTGAATCTCCTTGTCAGGGAAAGCAGCGTTGGGACAAATAGCGCGGTCATTCACGAGAGACCGGCCGGAGATTACTTCGGCCCCGTGAGCGATCGGGATTTCCGGATTAAGGAAGTGTCCCTCTGGCCCCTGATGGCCGACCCGTAATTCCGAGACCTGGGAGGAGGCGCCTGAAACCGGGCTCTGGTGGCATTCGCGGCAGGACTGCGCGTTATAGAGCGGTCCGAGGCCATCGCTTAGCTGCTCGACTTCCTCGAATTTCGTTTGATCGGCCTGATGAGTTGTATCGTCGGCAACGCCGTTGCTTTTGTTGTCAAAACCGGAAGGTGCTTCCGTCGAACGCGAGGCGGAAGAGGCCATGATAAGACTGAGGATAAAACTCAGGACCGCCAAAGGGATCAAGAACCGCATGGTTTACTCCCCTTCTCTGGGATGGCCTCGCGACAGGCGCTCTTGTACCGAGGACTTAATTCCGCTCGTTCAACAATCAGGCCGGTCGATCTTCCCTGTTTGCTGACCTGAAAAGACGAAGTTTCAATCATGAATACCATCTTTGCCAGTTTCTGTCCAAGACAAAACAAAGATGCCTGAAACATGATGTCCCGCCGAGAGCCGGGGTTTCGCGGCGGGTGAGGCTTTATCGTCGTGAGAGCGAAACGGTCGAGACGGTTTGGTAACCGGAGAAGTTGCTGCAAAAGACGGGCGGGCGTTCGCGGATACTAGACTAACGCTTACAAAGGCTCGGGACGCTTTCACTGCTGTTGCTGAGCTTCGGCCATCTGAGATTGATGGGTCTCGTCAAGAAATTGGGACCACTCTTCGTCCGCCGCAAACTCCTCGTCGGGAGGGAGCACGGCTTGCGACGGGGTCACCCGAACTCGAACCTGCAGCTGGGTGTCCGTTTTTCCCTTCATCATGCCCATGGTGGGTGGAACGTCGGCATAATCGCGGCCGATTGCGGTGCGAATGTGCTTCTCACTCGCGAGTCGATTAATTGTAGGATCGAAACCTACCCAGCCAACCCCTGGGAGAAGAGCTTCCACCCATGCATGCGTCGCACCGTCCGCCGAAGGATGTGCATTTTCGCTGCTGTGGTAAAGGTATCCACTGACATAGCGACAGGGAATCCTGGCATTTCTCACGAGTGCGATCATGATGTGAGCAAAATCCTGACACACGCCCTGCCGTGACCGAAGGGCATCCTCAATCGGTGAATTTACTGTAGTGCTCTTCTTTACATAGCTGAAACTGCGATGCACCCCGGAGGCAATATCCCGGAGGAATGCCAGGGGGCTTCGTCCCTTCCTTTCGGTCGCTCCGATCTCCACTGCCAACTGTTCAAGTTCCGGTGATGAGCGCGCAAAATGACTCGGCATCAACATGTCCCAGTAATCTTTTTTCTCGACGAGCTCTTCCAGTTCCTGCCACCCGGCATACTCCATGTCCTCCGCAATCGATGGCTGAGCGTCAATATTTACCAGAGCGTCAGAGATGATGGTGAGCTGGCCATGACGGGAAGGCAGGTCGAAGTGGTGGACAAGATTGCCGTAGGAATCGGTATAGCCAAAAATCCGGGCGCGCGGATTTACCGATAGCTGAAAAACAAAACAGCGCTGGTTGCCCTCACTTCTGGGGTGCATGCGAACCTCCATCATGCTCTGCCAGACGAATTGGCTGTAGCGATAGCGCGTAAAATGGCGAATGGCGTAGAACATTTAGTTTTGAAACGCAACTTCAATCGGATATTCGATATAGAGCTCCTGAACCGCCGCATGCAGTTCGCGACATTGCTCAATAATTGCCGCAAGATATTTGTGCAATCCGGCAATGATCTCGCCGATCTGGACGTAGGTCACCATCGATCGCAAACGCCCGATTAATCTCTCGACATTCTCGGTCCGGCGGCTCAAGGAAAGATTGCTGATCGCAGTCAAGGCCTCATACATTCGGTCCAGTGAATAACGGACCGAATAAGGAAACTCGGGCTTCAGCAGGAGGAAATTCGCTATTCGTTCCGGCTTGAGTTCGGCGGTGCATGCCTTGCAATAAGCTTCAAAGGCAGCACAACTGCTTAACAGGCCCACCCAATCTAGATCATCAGCATGCTTGCCCACGACAAAATAAGCGTCAAGCAAGACGCAGAGATTGCAGGCCCTCTCTATATATTTGCCTAGCTGGATAAAATGCCAGGCCTCGTCGTGATTTATAGTGGCGGCGGTAATTCCATCAAACCTGTACGAGCCTTCGCGAACCAAGCTCACCACTCGCATTGCACCTGCATCATCATCGGGTTGCAGCTCAAAACCAGTCACGTCGTGGAAAAGGGTATTCAGGTGCTCCCACATCTCCGAGCTGATTTCCTCGCGGACTTGGCGGGCATTTTCGCGAGCTCCGCTTATGCATTTCACAATCGAAAAAGTTCCTTCCGGATCCGCCACCAACGAAAACAGAGCCCGCTGTGGGTCGACGTTTTGAGAAGCCGAACCGGGGGCTAGCGAGGACACGGCGCGAAACCATCGCTCTTCCGTGGAAAACTTTGCGGGATTCAATATCAGACTGTAGGTCGCCTTTAGCACACGCGAGGCATTGTCCGCCCGCTCGAAATAGCGGCTCATCCAGTACAGACTGTCGGCTACGCGGGAAAGCATGACGTTCTGTCACCCAATTCTTCTAAATCTCAATTCTGCAACACCCACGTGTCTTTCGAACCTCCACCTTGAGACGAATTCACTACCAGTGAGCCCTTTCGCAACGCCACTCGGGTCAGGCCACCGGGGACAATGGTGATTTTTTCGCCGTAGAGAATATAAGGACGGAGATCGACGTGACGGGGCTCGATTATTCCATCTACAAAACACGGCGCGGTCGAAAGATTGATTGTAGGTTGCGCAATATAGTTTCGCGGTTCGGCGTAAATCTTTTGTCGAAATTCGGAGCGCTCTTGTTCCGTGCTATGCGGGCCGATCAGCATTCCGTACCCACCTGACTCGCCCACCGCTTTCACCACGTACTCGTCCAATCTCTGGCAGACGTGGTCCCGTTGCCCCGGATCGGACATCAACAAGGTTTCAACGCCTTCCAGAATCGGATCCTGATCGAGATAGTAGCGAATGATTTTGGGCACAAAAGCGTAGATAGCCTTGTCGTCGGCGACGCCCGTCCCCAGCGCATTTGCAAAGGCTACGTTTCCGGCGCGATAGGCATTAAAAAGTCCCGCCGCACCAAGTGCCGAACCATTTGCGAAAACCAGGGGATCGAGATAATCGTCGTCGATTCGACGATAGATCACATCGACACGCTGCAGGCCGAAGGTCGTTCGCATGTAGACGACATTGTCGTGCACCACTAAATCTCGTCCCTCCACCAGTTCAATACCCATCTGCCGAGCCAAATATGTATGTTCAAAGTAAGCGGAGTTGTAGGAACCGGGCGTCAGTAAAACCACGGTCGGCTCGGAACGGCCCTCGGGAGCGAGCGACCGCAGCGTCGACAGAAGTGCCTGGCTGTACTGCTCAATTGGCCGCACACGGCATTTTTGAAACAGTCCGGGGAATATCTGCTTCATCACCCGGCGGCTGGTGAGCATATAAGAAACCCCGCTGGGGACGCGCAGATTATCCTCCAGCACCACAAAGTTCCCCTCGGGGTTTCGTATCAAGTCGGTACCGACCACCGTGATGTATACGTCGCGGGGAACTTTGACATTGCGCATTTCGCGCCGGTAATGTTTGCAGGTGTAGACAATGCTCCCGGGCACGACGCCGTCTTCAATGATTTTGCCTTCATGGTAGACATCTTCGAGGAAGAGATTCAGCGCAGTGATCCGCTGCGTCAGTCCGCGCTCAATCGTTTCCCATTCCGCCGCCGTGATGATCCTGGGCAGCAGATCGTGAGGAAAGATCCGCTCCGTCCCTTTATCGTTCCCATACACCGTGAACGTGATTCCCTGGTTGAAGAAGGATTGGTCAGCCTCGTGTTTGCTGCGCCGTAACTCGTCCGGCCCCAAGCTCAGAAGCAAGTTGTGCAGCGGACGATATTGTTTTCGGGGATGGTCCACGGCGCTGAACATCTCGTCGTAAGCGCTATTGAGTTCGTACCGGTGGAGGGCTTTCGCACCGCTACGATCGGACGGATCCGTTTCTATAATCATGATTGCGGCGCCGTATTCCTCGCCAGAATAGCGTATCGACCGCGAATTGAGAATCGGGAAAACCGATTCGCGTCATTGAAGAAACTGCTCGGAGCGCTCTAGCGAGCCTACACCCTGGATCGCGCGACTTCTCTGATGCTCTGCGCCGGGTTTTCGCTGCCTGAGGACTGGAATTCAATGTCCGGTAACTGTTCCACCGCCCGCCGAAGGGATTGCTCCCAGGTTGAGTGGATTAAGTTTAAGTCCCGGTCCCCGGCTGAAACTCGTCGGTAACGCGTAATTTGCAGGCTGTCTTTCTTGTACAACAACAGGTCGAAGGGAGGGCCTACGGTCACATTAGAGCGCATGGTTGCATCCAGTGAGAGAAGAGCATATTTCGCCGCAACCTCGAGCGAAGTCGTGGATTGGATGCCGCGGTCGAGGATCGGTCGACCGTATTTGCACTCCCCCAGTTGCAAATACAAGGAATCTTCCGTGGCCGCAAGAGGATTTCCCTGGGGATAAATCAAATACAGGTTGGGCTTTTGCCCCCGAACCTGCCCCCCCCAGCAGCAGGTGAACGTTGAAGCTGAAGGAATCACGCTCCAGCGAAGCCCGGTCAATGTCGGAGATCCTGCGCACGCAGTCTCCCACGATGCGGGCAGCGTCATAAAGCGAATTGGCTTGGGCAAGCCCCCGTCCGGAATCAAAATCATCCCCCAGCAAAGTGATAACCGATTGGCTGATAGAGAGGCCGCCGCTGGTCAGAATTACAAACACTCTCTCTCCGGGCTGAACGAAGCGAAACATCTTGCGACAGGTGTTGACCTGATCAAAACCTGCGTTGGTCCTCGAATCCGAGGCCAATACCAGACCTTCCTGCGTCGCAATTCCCAAACAGTATGTCACTTTGCCCCCTGATGTGAAGCTACCGCATCATACACTGATTGCTGACACCGAATTTGTGATCCAGACCAGCAAGAAAAAATGTGCAAGATCAACCGGATTAACGTGATAGTTTCTGCATCTGATCTGCGCCGGCACCCCGCTCGCACAAGGAAAGCGGCATTTTTATGATGATTCGCCTTGGCTACGACATCCAATTCGAGATGGTTGGTGAAGTACCGATCGTGACCCTGCTCAACGTACACCCGTCGCGAAAAAAGGACTTACGAGAGCTCGACGAACTGCATACCGATCCCCTTGTGAAGGTCGAGAACTATGAGGACACCTTTGGCAATCATAGTTGCCGCTTGGTGGCCCCACCAGGGAAAATTCGATTCCAGAATTCCACGCTGATTGAAGACTCGGGAAAACCCGACCTTGAGGGTCCGGATGCAGCCGAGATTCCCATCAATCAACTGCCATTGAATGTCCTGCCGTACCTGGTGAGCAGCCGGTATTGTGAAGTTGATCTTTTGTCTAACACTGCCGCGGAGCTGTTTTGGAACGCTCCAAGAGGGTGGAACCGCGTGCAAGCAGTGTGCGCTTGGGTGCACAACAAAGTCACTTTCGGATACGAGTTTTCCAGTCCAATTCGCACCGCGCTGGGAGTGTATACCGAGCGAGTCGGGGTCTGTAGGGATTTTCAGCATCTGGCTATCACCTTCTGTCGAGCCCTCAACATTCCCGCTCGCTATGCAACGGGATACTTGGGCGACATCGGAGTGATCGTGGACCCGAGTCCAATGGACTTCAGCGCCTGGTTTGAAGTTTACCTGGGAGATCGCTGGTGGACGTTCGACGCCAGACACAATGTTCGGCGCATCGGACGTGTGTTAATGGCAACCGGCCGCGACGCAACTGACTGTGCGATTACAACGTCATTTGGAAGAGCACGGCTGATTAACTTCCAAGTCACCGCCGATGAGGTGCAGAAGTCATGATCGGCAAGCATGTGTATTTAAGCGCAGGCGAGTAGACGTCGCCGGGTTTCGGGGAATCCGCCGTGACCTCCTTAGCTGGAAGATCGCTCAGCCCAGAAACATCGATCTGCTTGACGTACCGACCGCCTTGCGACCGTCTCACTCTTTGTCAGCTCTGTATCGTCGATGATTTGTTTGCGAACAGAGTACACGCGTAGGCCTGCCCGCCCGGTGATCTCTAGAGCACTGGTGCCGTTGCGACGCCGATGTTCTTGTCGGCGCCACCGTAGTAAAACAGCCAACGTTTGCCGTCCCGAACCATGCCCTCAACAAACACGACATTCGGAACTTGCCCCACCTTTTCCCATTCTCTATCGGGCACAAATACTGGTTGTTCGGAGCGAGCCAGGACTTTGGTGGGATCTTTCTTGTCGAATAGAACCCAGCCCGTTGAATAAACCTGTTTGTCGTCGGCGCCGTTGTAAATCAGGAAGATGCCCTCCGGCGTTATGATTGGCGCGGGACCCGGCTCTACAACTTGCGAGTCAAATGAACCTGGGCGGCTCGCCAGAACTGGGTGGTCGAGGGCCTCTGTCCAGTGCAGCAAATCGGCGGAGTAAGCAACGCCCATTTGAGTGTCCTTGCCCTGGGCGTCGGCCAGATAGTACATCCAATACTTGCCATTCAGTTTTTCTGGAACAATCGCGCCAGACTTCGTCCATTTCACATTCCATTGTCCCTTGAAACTCGGGATGATAATGCCGTGCCGTTGCCAATGAATCAGGTCCGCGGACGTAGCCAGACATAATTGAGCATCTTTCTTGTCCGCCGCCGCCCCATCCACATTGTTGTATCCGGTGTACGTCAGATAGTAAGTGTCACCAATTCTTTGCAGCCTCGGGTCTTCCACGCCGCCGCCTTTTTCGTACGGAGCCTCAGCAACCATGACCGGTTCGGGCCGGCGAGTGAAGTGAATCCCGTCGTCACTTGTAGCATAGCCGAGCGACGAAGTACCGTTACGATCCTGCGCACGGTAAAGCATCACAAACTTTCCCTCCTTCTTTACGACCGAAGGATTAAATGTTCCCGCGGACTCGAATGTATCTCCCTTTGGAGACACGATCGGGTCGACGGAGAGCCGGGTCCACTTTCCAAAAGGAGGGGTAAAAGAAACAGTGGCAATCGCGGCAAAAGCGATGAGGACCAACGCCGATACACTGGCTGTTTGCGCCGAGCGGGATGCAGAAAAAGAAACTCTGGTCATTGCAGCACTTCCTTCCCTTACGAAACTACCTGGACATAAGAACAACACTAGAAGGCCGATTTGCGGCGACTAGGAACGAACTGCCGGGGCCGGTCAAAACTCCGCCATAAGCTGGATGAAAGACTGTCTCGGGACCCGCAATGTAGCCTCAGTGGTCTTGCCATTCACACTCAAGCGAGCGGTGCGCCCTTTCGCCGCCGGAATCTTAATATTTGCCGACCGGGCGGTTAGAGTGGGGTTGTACAGAATGAAGTTCAACTTTTGTGGTGGAAACTCCTTTATGTGGGCCGCGTCGAGAAGGTCAAGGTTCACCAGCATTAACTCCCGATCACTAACCTGCCCCAGCGCTTCAAACATCAGATACATCCAAATCGATTCACCAGCGCCGTAAATTTCCTTGCCCACATTTCCCGTCTGGCCGCCTAGTTCGAGGGTGCCCAGATTTTCGAAAGGGATGAAGGCCATGGGAGCTCGCTGGCGATTTCCAGCGCAATCTTGAAAAAAATAAAAATTGTTGCGCCTTTGCTGATCTAAAAAGCGCAGAAGTCCTTCAAAAACGATCCCTCGCTTCATAATGCCGGTCCAGGGGAGAATGGCTTCAACGTTCTCTTTAAAAGCGGGATACAGGATCGAGGCTGCCGCTTGGACCATCCCGCGAATGTCGTGGGATTTTTGGCTCGGGTCAGAGTACCAGTAAAACATGCGGAGCTCTTCGTACAGCAGGTACTTCGCCTCCTCCTGCATACCCAGTTCCGCCGCCGCGAGCGCACCGTAGGCAAGTTCCTGGGGTTCATGGAAGAGGCGGTCCGCCGGAACGGTGTACAAAACCCGAATGGCGTGCCGGGCTTCTTCGAGATAGTGCGGCTCTCCAGTCAATCGGTTCGCCAGGATCGCTGCCCAGGCATATAAGCCACCAACGGCGTAATTTGTGCCGCCACCTTCAGCTCGGAGCGTGGCGACTCGGTAATAGATCGGAAAAAGATAATCGTACTGCTGGGCCATCTTCTCAGCGGTCTGGAAGGCGTCGAGGAAATGATCAGTAACTTCCTTTGATCCCGCCAGAGAACCGATCATCGGATACTTAATGAGGGTATTTTCAAACGGGTACCACGAATCGGCCCTTTCATCCGGGGGACGCTTGAAATCGTTGCTGATGCTGCGGGTGTCCGCATGGTAGAAAGCCGGAAGATCGTCCAGAAGATCATTGCACTCGCGCTCGAAACTGAGCGAAGGATGCAGTTGGAGATAAAGAAGCGAAGGCCACAGGACATCCGCCAGCGTCATCAGCTCAAAATTGTCGGCGGGCTGCTTCCAAATCTGAGAACTTTCTTTGACATAGGCGCGAAGTCCAGCATGTCCATCGGCCTCCACACGCGTCGCGCTTCTCTCCTGCAAGTCATGAACAGTACCTTCGGCAAAATCCTGCCAAGTGGTGGCACAGGAAGGCCAGGAATGCTTTTGCTCAAAAAGCGGAAGCAGAGCCTCCATCCACCGCCTTACGGCTTCCTGTTCCGTGAGAAGGCGTGTGAGCGGCCGCTGCAGCAGGCAGTAGGTGAAACTGACGTCGCCCTCGGGAAGGACGTTGCCGGTAGCTTGCTCCGCCAGCAACCCTATGCCCAGACGCTGAGTCCCATCTTTTTCAATTCGCGAAATGCTGGAGCAGCGATAAACCAGGAAGCGCGGCAGATTTTCGGCGGACATCCAGCCCATGTCATCGATATCGAAATACATCATGGTCTCGATGCCAGCGTTCTGGTCAAGAAGATACACGGCGGGAAGATCATTCCCTGAGGTGCCGAGCGAGTTCCGGGTTGGCTGCCCAAGCAGCACGCGTCGCCAGCTTCCCGATTGTCCTTCCATCAAGGTGGAGGTTGAACTCAGCCAGATGATGATTTGGGGTTCGAGGGGGCTTTTCTGCAGCCTCAGGGGCGACGGGAGATGGAGCGTCGTGCGGAAGCGGAGCCATGGATCTGGATGATCGTCGCCCAGAGCGGTGATCTCGGCGTTCCAACCGTATTCCAAAGATTTGCCGTCCAGGCCCTGCGCCTCGGCTTTTCCCTCGCATCGAACCCTCAATCCCTCGCGTCGCACCCGTGAAGTCACCAAGGGGAACGAAGGCCCGCTCACCAGCGGAATTTCCGCCAGCGTGGACGGTTTCCACTCACTGGCCGCACGCACGAAGTTTTGGTAGGTTAGCGGCGCGCCCTCTGGCGATATCCGGAGCCGTTGATTCTCAGACTCAAGATCTGTGGACCTCGAAGCTTCTTCCGCCGCCAGAGGGAGAGCGATTCCTTTGTGCAGAGTTGCGAAGGCCGACGATGAACTCGCAGCGGTCGCCAGAAGCGTTTTTACAAATACTCGCCGATCGAGAACATTCATGTGGCCGGAACCGCGGTAGGAGAATGACAAGTCGAGCTCTGCCCCGGACGAATGTCGAGGCAGAGTTCACCGTCTCAATACGAGATTTTCAAAGCAAATTGAATTGTTCGCGGCCCGCTTGCATTCGAGATGGCACCGAAGCCACAGGCAAACTTTTGGTCAGCGCCATTGCATCCAGGAGAGCCCAGAGCAATGAATGGACTATTCAGCTGAGGGTTTCCCACGCTTGGCTGGAAAATGTGACGGTTGAAGATGTTGAAGAACTCTGCCCGGAAGTCGACCATAGCCTTCTCCCCGAAGAGCCGGGTTTTCTTACCGAACGTGAAGTCTTCATCCCGGCTCCCGAACGTCCGGGCAGAGGCAAGGGATCGGGGTTCGTTGCCAAACGTCAAAGGACCTGCTTCTGAAAATGCAGCGGGATTCCAGAACGGCGTCGTAAAGGGGTTCAAACTCGAACTCTTGTTCGTCTCCTTCACTCCCGGGATTACGTTTACGCGCGCAGCACCGGTGAAGTGGCATCCGGCAAACAGAACGTCGCCAGCGGTGCCTCCACAGGGGCCATATACCTCTGTGGGTGTCCCTGACTTGTAAGAGGTGACGCCGCTGACGTACCAGCCGCCTACCACGCGGTCCACCACTCCGCCTCCGCTCAGGTAGTGCTTTCCACGCCCAACGGGCAGTTCATAGAAGAAGCTCGCCACCAAGCTTTGGGGTGTATCGAGCTCGCTTACCGCTTTTTCGGCTGTGCGGTTGTACGAATTCTGACCGATGAATTCGTTGGTGCCGATGAAACCAGAAACTCCGGGTCCCGATGAATCGGCGTCGGTAAGGTTCTTGGAAACGGTGTACGACACCAGAAAGCTCAGCCCCTGGGCGAAGCGCTTGTCCACTTGCAACTGCATCGCGTGATAGGTGGAGTTGCCGGTGCGATCGGGACTAAAGGAATTATCTTCCTGGTTGAAGTCGCCGTACTGCGGAAAAGGTCGAAGGACTTGGTTGATTTGTCCAGTGAAACCGGCGTAAGGCAATTTGACCCCTGCTGCGATGGCATTGGGACAGGTTCCGAGCGAAAGGCAACTGACATCCATGGTCAGGTCGTTGCCCAGCGAAAGATATGTGGGATTCACCTGGTTGGGAATGATGTTCAAAGCCGGCAAGTGAGTGCCCTTGGAGCCAACATAGGCCACGCTTACCAACAGGTTCGTGGTGATCTGGCGTTGTATGTCGAAATTCCAGGTCTGGATGTCCGCCGGGCGTCCGGTATTTGAGGGAACCAGAATCACTCCGTTGCTGCCGTTCTGGCCGTCGGGGGTAAAGGGTCCGGAATTAGGGAAAACGTGGGTTACCCCATTGTCAATTTGGATGGGGCCGCCATTCGTTGGCGTGATCGTCTGCCGGTTGAAAAATCCCAGGCCGTCCTGATCGGCATACGATCCCTCCTTGAGCGGTTGGTAGAAAATGCCGTAACCGCCGCGCAACACGGTTTTATCGTTGATGCTGTAAGCGAAGCCGACGCGCGGGCCGAATGCTTTCTTGTAGATATCCTGCGGGCGCGTCTTTCCGTTCCGACCGGTCCCACTTCCATAATAGGTGTAAGCTCCGAGAATGCCGCCGGCGCCAGGATTCGAAAGGGTGGGGTCAACCATGGAAAAGCGATTTTGTGCTTCGGTAGCCGGCAAGTCGACGTCATAGCGCACGCCGTAATTCAGCGTTAAGCGAGGCTTCAACCGGTAGGTGTCCTGAGCATAGAAAGAATAATCTTTGTAACGCACGCCGCTGAACGAGCCGTAATTCAGGGTTGACGTATTCACCAGGCCGAAGAGTGAACTGGCCACAGGATCTCCGCCAACTCCATTCAGGCTGGTCTCCTGAGCGTTAAAATCGAATTCCCCGGAGGACTGTGTAAGCCGCCGCACGTTGAACTGCAGCATGCGAACCTCTCCGCCAAACTTCATGTTGTGCTTGCCTTTGACCCAACCCACGGAATCATTGGTTTGGTACACGTTGTCGGCGAATTGCGAGTCGCCACAGTTGTTCAGCAACCCTTCGTAAGGTGTTCCAGTAAACTTGATGCATGGGAAGGTCGTGTTAGCTACCCCGGTGAGTCCGATCTTTGCGGGGTATCCCTGGCCGACACTGTTGGAGATTTCCTGGCGAAAACGGCGGCTAAATCCGAACAAAAACTGGTTCACCAGCGATGGAGTGAAAATGTAGTTGTCGCTGACACGCGCATAGCGAGTGCTCTGAGGGGTGATGCTGCCGAAGATGGGGCCCAGGTTTGATGTACCCCCAGTGTTCGTATTGTCATAGTCGAAGCCGCCGGAAATCCTGTGCTTGTCTGAGATCGCGTGATCGATCTTGATATCAAAAAGATTCGCTGTCGTGCTCGAAATCGTGGTGTCAATCACGTTGTTCGTAAGGCTGCCGTTGGTTGCTGGTAGCAGAGCAAAAACCTTCGTCATTACCGCGCTCGGCGTGAAATTGGGGTCGTTGGTCAGAATGTCGCCAAGGATCGGAGCGTGCGTGGTGGGATCGTAAAGCTGGATGGCGGGGAGTAGGGCGGACAAGTTGCCGCTCCGATAGGCTTCGTTAGGAACGCTCTGTGTTGAGGAGCCCCCGGTTCTAAAGCGGAATCCCTCATAATCAAAGAAGAAGAAGGTCTTGTCGTGTCCATTGTAGAGGTGGGGAATGCGCACCGGACCGCCTGCAGTGGCGCCAAAGTCATTCTGCGTATTGATAGATTTGGGTTGGCCGAGGGTGTTATTGACCCAACTGTTGGCGTCCAGCACGCGGTTACGGAGAAAATCATAAACCGAACCGTGCCAGTCGTTGGTACCAGACTTCATCGTGAGACTAACTATGCCGTCGCCGGATTCACCGTATTCCGGAGAGAAGTTACTCTGCAGCACCTTGAATTCCTGCACGCCTTCCGTCGAAACACCCTTATTCCATTGTGTGTTGGGCGAAACCAGGGAGATCGAAACTCCGTCCACCAGCACGTCAGTACCGCCCTCCTGGCCGCCGTTTACCTTAAAGTCATCCGTTGAATTGCTCCCCGGGTCGTTCCCCACATTCCCCACGAACCCTGGGATCAAGGTGATGAATTGAACGGGATTGCGGACAGTGCCGGACACCTCCAGAGGCAAATTCTGGACCAGGCTGGTTTGTACCGTCGCTCCCACGTCCGAGGTTGCCGTTTGAAGCTGAGTAGCATCGGCAGCGACCGTCACACTCTCGGAGACCGCGCCAAGTTGCAACGGGATGTCTAAGCCAACGGTGGCACCCGTCTGCACGGTGACACCCTGCCGCGAGTATTTCTTCAGGTTCGGTCCTTCTACAGTAACGTCGTACCGGCCGGGCGGGAGGTTCGCCAACGCATAAAGTCCCGCATCCGTGGTCACAGTTGAAATCGTGAGGCCGGTATCCATGTTTCGACCCGTCACGTGGGCTCCCCCGACCGTTGCACCACTCGGATCGGTCACAGTGCCCTGAATGTTGCCATTCGTTGTCTGGGCGGAAACCCACACCGCCGATGCCACCAGGAAAAACGCAATAGTACAGACGAGTCTTTTCACTGATTTCCCCCTTGCCGTTCTGACCAGACTTCGGCAGGCGCGCAAACCACTTTCGCAAAAGTTGAACTTCCTCAGCTAAGACTGAGGATCCCAAAGTAAGGAACCCCAAACTGACCCCTGCCTGACAATCTAGTACTTTTACACTAGACGCGTGAAGGGATAGTTAACCTCTCCAAACCTCTAGCAAAGGGTCTAACACGTGAATTCATTGTGATTCACACGGCTAATGTCCCGATTCGACGCCTCGTTAATGGCGCCAAAACGATTGACAAGGAATTAGTTGAGCTGTCTCCAGCATCGGTGGGAGTGGAGTGGATTGTATTAAGGGTTTGTAAAAGGTCCTCAATCTCTCTGGAAAATCATTTGTGGAAATGGTCAGGATCCATTTCCCGGCTCCGCAAGCCTGCCAGCTCAAGCGCTTGAAGGACAAAAGAATTCCAAGCAAAAACGCGATGGTAGCCAAAGAACGGGTGCGCCGAGTCGGTGGCGAGGTATTCCTGGCTGGTCGGAAAGTCTGGGGCAATATTGAGTTCCGCCCATAGCCGGTTTGCGATGGCTTTTGTGGCCGCGGTCCATCCATGAAGCTTTCCGGTAACGTATCCGCAGATTTCAATCCTCATCCAACTGCCGCCGTTGTAATAGATTCCGTCCATGCCGTGCTTGGCGTAGCTGGCCGCGAAGGAATCACTGACCATCGGGTGCCAAGTCTCATTGAAGTAGCTCCACCCCTTACCTCCTTCCGGCAGTCCGATGAGGATCGGCCGCACCGCACCCCCAGCTTCCGGGTGCGGGCAATTTTTTCGCGACATCATCGCTGGGATGCGATCGAGATGATTAGTCACCATCTCGTCCGACAGGATTTTTCGGCCAAATAGCCAAAGTGAAAGATATTCCGGGAAGATTTCCGCAAACCCTATGGCATCCCCGATGTCGCGCGCCGGACGCAGGAACTTTCTCGCGGAATCGTAATAGCTGCGATAGACTTCTTCCATCTTGCCCAGATAGGCATCGGAAATCGTTTCACTCACACCGGGAATCTGCAGTTCCTTGATTACTCGCGATGTGACCGCCAACATTCCCTGGTTTTCACAGATGGTGGAGGTGCCCTCCGGATAACGGATGACGTCGAGCTGGCCCATGACGAACTGCGCCCAGCAGACACCCTCGCGACGCGGATCGTAAGTTCGAAGACAATATTCCGCTGCTTTCCGTACCTTTTCCATGGGCAACTCAGTGCCGAACCGGCGACGATTCAGAAATGCCCACATCAGCCAAAGAGGCGTGGAATCGTTCGACTTGCGCTCCACATTGGCAAGATTCGCCTCCACTAGCGTGTTGATTGCCCCGTCCGGCCCCTGATTTTCAGCCCACAGACTGAAAACGTTCTCGTTCAATTCGCGATTGTGGATGCCATTGAGCGCGAAGAAGCTGTCGCGAAGATACATCTCACCGGCGGCGGAATACCAAATGCTCGGTGCGCAAATCGGCCGAAAGCTCTCCGGTCCAGCGATCCAACAAAGCATCATGAGGTCGGCGTAGACGGCCTTTTCGGTCTCTCCACCCTTGAAACCGAGTCCGTCAGCCAGATAGAACTGACTGGCCAGGCGGTGACCTCGAACCGTGTCCGTTACCTTTTCATCCGCAAATACAAAGACCGTTTTCTCCGCGGGGCGGCCCATCTCCAGCCGATGGTACGGTTCGCTGCGAGTGGCGATGCGGCGAATTTGCAGGCCGCGCACCTCGACTTTCGCGAAGCCTGCCGGCGCCTCCACTTTTCTAGCTTGCTCCGATGGCGCAACCGAAATGAAGACAGCGCAGCCATGTCCTTGCAACCCCGATACCAACACCGACGTTCGGAAATCGGACCATGCTCCCGGCGATTCGGGCGCGCTATCGTTGTATAAACTGATCTCGCCCACCTTGCGCAGTTGCTCATCTACATTCCAAATCTCAATTGCCATCGGGGAAGCCGAACGATACTCCACACGCAACGAGTAAACCTCGGTGCCTGCTGCCGCAAAGGGAATCATCACCCCGTCGTCGGAACTCCTGGTGGAGACGGTGGCCACGCCATCGCGCTCGTCCAGATCTGCCTCGCCTTGTTTCTTCCACGACGAGATGGCCGGGATGGCCACGTCCTGCGCATTCTGCTCTCCGGCTACCTGCTCCATGACCTCGCCGAATGTCTGCTGTACGAAGAAATCGCCCTGGCTGTGATCCTCAGCACCCGAACCGGAATACAGATTGGCATCCGGGATTCGGCGCGGCGCGGGCTTCACAGGTCTGCCGTCCCGCCGGATGATTCGCGTCCACTGATTGCGATAGCCGGAGTCAGTGAGTAAGCCCACGCACAAACCATTCTTCGTGCGGAAACCCGCGGCTGGAAAATATTCCCGTAGCGCTCCGCCTTCCCACTCCAACTGATCAAAACTCCAAAACTTCGCCGGCCTCTCCTCAGGCTCCAAACGATTGCTTAGCTGGTAGAACAGCATGAACATATCGGCTTGGCGCAACCGGATCTTTTTTCGCACCACATGAGGAGTAACCAGTTCATAGTCCACGTGCGCGAACACGGTTGTATTTAGATTCTTCAGCTTGCACTCACCCTCGAGCACCACATGTGTGGAGTTGCCAGCCCACGACGTCGCCTTCCAGTCATTCACACGATCTTCCACGCTGCGTTCTTCGTTCTTGAAGGATGCCGAAAATTCGCCGCCCCGATTGTGGTGCGCGAAGGGTTGGCCATTGAAAAGAAGGGTGACACCGTAGCCCTGTTTGGGGTCGCCAGTAACTCTTAACGTCAAACCCTCGGCGCCAGGTGTCACTGCCGATCCGGCGCCTCGCATCGCTCCGGACCTCGCTCCTAGACCGACGGCTAGGCTAGCCGTGATTGTCCCCTCGATGAAACGACGGCGCGAAATGGTTCGGTAGGCCATATTTTGGTTTCCCCTGGTCAATTGAAAGCATAGTGGACATCTTCAGTTTCCAGCGGGAGGGTCTTACACGTGAATCCAATGTGATTCACCTGCACAGAACGAGCTATGGAACTCCTCTGCAATCACGCGAACACATTGGAAGGAAACGGGTTAGGTCCTTGCATCGTCTGTGATAAAATTCGTTCGCTTGATTGAATCAAATTCAACGAATCGATTCAGTATGTCCTCCCCGCAATCGTTGGTTCCGCAGCCACAAATCACTGATGAGCTCCTTAATGATAAGCGCTGGCAGCTGGTACAACGAATTGTTTCCAGTCCACCCTTTCAGAAGAGCACGCGGCTCAGAGATTTGCTGCAGTTCATCACCGAGCAGACCATCCACGGCAAGGCGCACGAATTAACCGAGCAACACATCGGCAACGCGCTGTTCCACAAACCCTCCGATTACAGTCCGCTGGAGGACAGCTCCGTACGGGTACACGCTCGACAACTGCGCCTGAAACTTCACGAGTATTTCAACGAAGAAGGTCGTAACGAGCCGCTCATATTAGAGATACCCAAAGGCTCCTACGCCCCGGTTTTCCGAACGGTTCTGAAAACTGCGGACCTGGCGGCTATTGCATCTACGGTGATACCAGTCGTGGCTGCTCGCGGCCGAACGATGCTTCCTTGGGCCATATGCGGCATTCTGACCGTCCTGTGCGGAGTGTTGTTGTACCGCGCAATCCCGCACCGGGCCGCCGGAGCAGTTTCAGTCACGGCTCCTCTTTCTTGGCCGTCTTCTCAGATTTTCGATGCGCGGCACCAGACGATCATTGTGGTAGCCGACAGCAACTATGGAATGTCGCGTATCCTCGCCGGTCAGCCAGGATCTCTAGACCAGTATCTCCATAGGGATTTCCTCCGGAGCCCAATGGTCGGCAAGATTGGGGAAGCCGACACTCGGCTGCGTGAGTATATTTCGAACTCGACGCTCACTTCATTCGCGGACGTGGCGGACGTCGTCTCCCTTTTCAAAATGGCGGGCGCGCTGCAGTCGCAGGTGTCCGTGCGCTATCCGCGGGACTTGAGGATGCGCGACCTGGACCACAACAATTACATTTTCATAGGAAGCGCTGGCTCCAATCCCTGGGTAACGCTGCTGCAGGACAAACTTAACTTCCGGGAGAGTGAGACCGCCGTTGGCAAAAGCGCCAAAGTATTTGTGAACACGAACCCTTTGCCCGGCGAACAGCTGCGATATGAAGGCCTGCGGTGGACAGGAACGATAGGAGAGGATTACGCTACCATTTCGCTTCTTCCAAATGCGACCCACGACGGAAGCGTGCTCGCGTTTCAGGGTCTTCAGCAGGAGGGCACGGAAGCGGCCGGCCGGTTCCTTGCGGATGAGGAAAATCGGCGTCAACTCATGAGCGCGCTTGGCATTTCTGCCTCGGCTAGCATCTCTCAAAATATCTGGTTTGAGGCTCTGATTCGATCCCGCACAGTTTCCGGGGCGCCGAATTCCACGACTCTCGTCGCCGTCCGCCGAATTCACTAGCAATTCGATCGATTGCGTGCGTGGCGCGACCCGCACACACTGCCCCGAACCCGGCCAGCTTGAGCGTCTTTCAGAATCAGAAAAGGCAAAAACTCAGCACCCTTATCCGACTAGAATGAGCGAACCATTCCACAATTTACCGACGTGGATTCCAACCATGAGCGCTCAATCGATCGCGGCGAGCCTGATTACTTTTCGATTCCGGATTTTGTTACTTCTGCTCGCTACGCTGACAGCCCCCACCCTGAACTTGGGCGGACAGGCCATCCCCTCCAACGCCGCTCGGGATTCCGCGATCGAGTCCCACTTCGCCGCAGCCCAACAAGCGCAACGCGATAAGGACTTCGCTACAGCGGAGCGGGAATACCAGACCGTGCTTGCTCTCGCGCCCGATTTCGCCGAAGTGCATATGAACCTCGGTTTGGTCTATCAGCTTCAGGATCGCGCTTCTGCAGCGATGACAGAATTCCGCCGCGCGCTCAAACTCAAACCGGGGCTTGCTGGAGCGAACTTTTTTCTTGGGGTCGACTATTGCAAAACGGGTGAGGGAACGAAGGCCATTCCCTACTTGAAAGCAGCGCTCCAGACAGAACCCAATCGGCCGGACATCTGGCTATGGCTGGCGACCGCGCAAGAGATTTCCGGCCAGCTTCAGCCCGAAGTCGTCACTGTCCTCCGGGCGCTGGAACTGCAGCCTAAAGACGTAGATCTGCTCTACATTCTAGGCAACGCCTACGAGCGGCTGGGAAAACAGGAGGTCGCGCGCCTGGCGAAGGTTGCTCCAGGCTCGGTGCAGAGCGAACAACTGCTAGCGGAGAGTTATGCCTCGAGCAACGAGTGGCCTTCCGCGGTAATCCATTTTCAGAATGCCCTGGTCGCTTCGCCGAACCGCGACGGATTGCACGCTGGGCTCGGCGAAGTTCTTCTACGCGCCGGAAAAGTGAACCAGGCGATTCGGGAATTTGATGAAGAGTTGCGGCGCGATCCTGGCAACCTTCGGGCCCTGGTGCGTCGCGGGGAGGCAAGGCTGATCCAGGAGAATATCGAGGCCTCGCTTCCGGATTGGGATAAAGCTATTGCCATCGACGTGGAGCAGACGGAGAGGCTTCTGGGTCTTCGCGAAACCGGATTCGGCGATGCCGCGCTCGAACAGCTTCCCGACGTAACCCGCGAAAAAATCCAGAAACTCGCGGGAGATCTGCAGAATCGGAATTCCCCGGCGGCGCACTTGGCTTTGGCATTTCTCGCCGAACAAAACGGGAATATCTCTCAAACAACGACAGAGACTGTCGTTGCAGATTCCACGGCCGGGAAGGACGTGGCCACGAGCTGCGCCGCAGCAGACGTGAACCTCGCGCTCCAGCGCGGTCAGTTTTCTCAGGTCGCGTCGTGCGCAGGGAAGATCCTTACCTCGCGTACTCCAGCGGAACTTCGCATTCGTGTGGCGGGCGCATTGCTGGAAGCGGGAGAGTATGAAAATGCTCTCCAGACTCTTGAGGGATTGCCGGTGGCAGATCGGAATTCCGCTGAGGCATCCTACTGGCGGGCGCGTTGCTACGAAAAACTGGCAACCGCGGCTTATCTTCGGCTCTACCAGGCGGACCCAAACTCGTATCGCTTGCATCAGCTGATGGGTGACCTTGACGCGGCGAAAGGAGATGATGGAAAAGCCATCGAAGAGTACCGCGCCGCCATCGCCTTGAAGTCATCCTTACCCAATTTGCATTACAGCCTGGGCCATCTGTTATGGAAAGATCTAAAGGTGGCCGAAGCCCGCATCGAACTCGATGCCGAGCTCGCGTTGAACCCACGTCATCCGGGGGCGCTGAACGACCTGGGGGACACTTACCTCCTCGAACATCAACCTGATAAAGCTTTGCCTTACCTGCTAAGGGCGCTGGCGGCGGATTCCGGAAATCCCGATATACGCCGTGATCTAGGGACCGCATATTCCGAACTCGGCGACTACCGGAAAGCGGAGGTGCAGTTCAAGATCGCCATCTCTGCAGATCGCGATGGTTCGGTCCACTACAAGCTGGCGAGAGTTTACCAAGCCTTGGGCGAAAAGGAGAGCGCGGCTCGTGAATTCGCTCTCTCCGCAGCCCTGAACCGGGAATCGCACAACAAGCTGGAAAAGCAAACGGAGCGCGTGGGAGAAGTAACAAGATCCGCCGAGGACCGTTAGGATGAAATACTTCCTGAATCTTTTCTTACTTTTTTCTCTCCCGGCTGGCCATCTGCTCGCCCATTCTCCGGGCAAGTCCGCGTATCAACTATCCGTCGAGGTAGATGCATTTCAGAGGGGGCTCACGGCGCTTAAGGACAATCGGAACGCGGATGCCCTGGAAGAGTTTACAACGGCGGAATACGAGCATCCTGACGACCCACGGGTGCGCAATTTTCGCGGGATCGCACTAGCTCGCCTCGGCGAGAACGCCAAGGCCGCCGCCGAGTATCACGAAGCGATTCGCCTGGACCCGCGCATGGAAGATGCCTACCGAAATCTAGGATTTCTCAAATGGACCGAGCACCAACTGAAGCCGGCTCGCGAAGCGCTGGAAGGCGCAGAGCAACTGTCACCCGGCGACTCTTATGCCCATTACTATCTCGGGCGGGTAGAGCTGGAGGCGCAGCGTTACTCACAGGCCCTGCAGGAATTGGAGACGTCTCGCGTGCCCTTGCCTGCGGACGCGGGTTTCTCTCTCCAAGTCGCGACCGCATACATGGCGTTAGGGCGTCGTGAAGACGCACGTAAATCGCTTGATCATCTCGTGACGCTCCCCTTGGACGACGCGCAATCGATCCAGGTAGCCGGCATGCTCCTGGCCGTCCACCAGAACGACGCGGCGATCGACCTCATTAAACAACTGAGCAAACGTTCATCCCCCGGCGAAAGTTCGTGGCAGGCGTTTGATCTGGCTCTGGTTTATCTGCTTGCCGGGAGCGATGAAGAAGCGATCAAACAGGCTCACGCCTACGCGGAGTCTCTGCCCCAAGGAACCTCAAAGTCGCCTGAAGCGGCGCAGTCCTGGTCGTTGATCGGCATTGCCTGTGCCCACCTGAACCAGGGCGAGGAGTCAGTCAAGGCTCTGCGTCAGGCTGCTACTCTTGCTCCCGCCAACGAAGAGCACTGGCTGAACTTAACCCGCGAGTTGATGGAACTGAGCCGCTATTCCGAGGCAATCTTCGCGGTTCAAGATGGACTGGCGGCCAACCCGAAGTCTTACGCTTTGCATTTGCGGCTGGGAGCAGCGCACCTCGCCGCTGGCCACTACGCGGAGGCCGAGGGTGTCTTTCGCGATCTGGTAGCCGCAGGCGATCCCCTGCCCACCGGCTACGTCGGATTGGCGCAGGTGTTGCTGAGGACGGGCCGCGCAGAGGAAGCGGCCTCCGAACTTGCCCACGCGGAGCAGAAGTTAGGACCCAATTTTCTCATCAGCTATTTTCGGGGGCTGGCCTTGGATCGTGCCGGCAAGCCTTTAGAAGCAGTGATGGCCTTTCAAGGCGCGGTGCTGTTGAATCCCAATAACGCCGAAGTCCACTTTAGTTTGGGCAAAACGGAACTTGCTCTGGGCCACGCGAGCGATGCCATCACCGAACTCCACGAAGCGCTTCGCCTTGATCCCGGAAACGTCCAGGCAAAGCGACTTTTAAGCCAAGCCTACCGCCGCGCTGGCGACTCAAAAAGTGCCGCGAAGTTCGCGGAAGCTTCTGCCAACGCGCCTCCTGGCCCCGAAGGCAATCTCCTCGGTGACTTCTTCGTGCCCCGTTGGCAGGGGCCCCCAGAAGGTTCAGGACAGTAGCTCCCCGCGGATCCCGAAGAACCTCATAACCGGCCAGGGATCATAAAGAATCGCAGAAGCGTTCTTCCATCGTGCGCTGCGGCATCGTGCGCTGCGGCATCCTTGACCCAGGCGAACCCGGACCTTACCCTGTTACAGCGAAGAGATTTCGAAGCGCAGTTCATCCTGGTCTGTCACTGTCGAAGGTTGCGTCCGTGAATCATCTGAGATCGCGTTCCCGAGAATCTATGGATCGACTCGCCACGCCCGAGGTGAACGCGTGAAGAGTGGCAGGCAGGAATTCAACAAGGCACTCACGCATAAAATATTGCTGTGGCCGGCCGCAATGATCCTCTTGTTCAGCAGCCCTTTGCCTTCTCAGACCGCCGCGCAGAGAGTTATCGACAATCAGGGTATCGCAAATTTCGCAGATATCGCGGAAAAAGCAGGGCTTACAGCAGTGAATGTCTTTGGCGGAGTGGACACCAAGAAATTCATCATCGAGACGACCGGAACGGGCGTGGCCATTCTTGATTATGACAACGATGGATGGCCAGATATTTTCGTTGTGAACGGCGCCACGCTGGAAGGATTTCCACTCAATGAGCCTCCCACCAACCACTTGTATCACAACAATCATGACGGTACTTTCACGGACGTCACCGTGAGGGCCGGCCTGGTTGCCACGGGATGGGGCCAGGGCGTGTGCGTCGGGGATTACGATAATGACGGCTGGGAAGATCTTTACGTCACTTATTACGGGAAGAATCGTCTCTATCACAATGACCATGGTGTGTTCACCGAAGTGGCCGAAAAGGCTGGGGTAGCAGGATCAGGAAAGGCCTGGGGTACTGGCTGCGCTTTCGTCGACTACAACCGTGACGGGCGCCTTGATCTGATGGTGGCAAATTATGTGGATTTTAATGTATCCACTACTCCAGTCCCTGGGGAGGGAAGTTCTTGCGTATGGAAGGGGGTAGCGGTGATGTGCGGACCTCGCGGTCTGCGGGGGGCGAAGAACATCTTGTACGAGAACCGCGGTGACGGCACCTTCGCCGATGTTACTACCAAGGCTCACATCGACCAGACCAATGGACGCTACGCGTTCAGCGTTTCGACATTCGACTTTGATGACGATGGCTGGCCCGATATCTACGTAGCCTGCGATAGCGCTCCGAGTATTCTTTATCACAACAATCGCGATGGAACGTTCACCGATGTTGCGGTGATGGCTGGAGTAGCGTTCAACGAAGAGGGGCGCGAGCAGGCGGGGATGGGTACCACCATCGCTGATTACAACGGCGATGGACGCCTGGATATTTTTAAGACCAACTTCTCCGACGACACGCCGACCCTGTACCGCAATGAACGGGAAGGATATTTTTCTGATGTTACCTTTGCCGCGGGACTCGGTTTGCACACGCAATATCTGGGCTGGGGCGCCATGTTTTTTGACTTTGACAACGATGGCTGGCCCGATCTCGTGCTCGCCAACGGACATGTCTATCCAGAAGTAGATAAGTTCCACCTGGGCAGCGGCTACATGGAGCCCCGACTCCTTTACCATAACAACGGCAACGGAACGTTCACGGACGTGTCAGCCACGGCCGGACCAGGGATTAACGCGGTTTCGTCGGCGCGAGGTTTGGCGGTCGCCGATCTGTGGAACGATGGGCGACTTTCCGTAGTCATCAACAACATGAATGCAAGTCCCAGCCTCTTGGTGAATGCGATGCATTACGGCAACCACTGGATTGCCTTTAAGACAGTCGGAATCCACTCCAATCGCGACGGGATCGGCGCAAAGATCACAGTCCAGACTGGCAAGAGGGCCTTGGTGGATGAAGTGCGAAGCGGCTCCAGTTATATTTCGCAAAACGATCTGCGGGTGCACTTCGGCCTCGGCTCTGCAGTCAAAATCGATGCCGTACAAGTGCGCTGGCCCAGTGGACTTGCGGAACATTTCGATAACTTATCGGTCGATGAGATCCACACTCTTAAGGAGGGGTCTGGCATAGCAGTCGGGGCAACCTCGAAAAAACCTTAAACGGAAGGCGAGCCATTCTAAGGCTTACGTGACGTCACTTCGAAGGATCCTTTCCAACCGGCCCCGCGGAAGGTTCATCGACCTTCAGAATTTGATCTCCAGGGACATTTTTGATCGTTTGACGAATCCCACTGGGCCAGCGAATTTCGATCGTCCCAACAACAGTCTCCGGTCCCAGACCGAAATGCACCCGTTTATCACTGGAAGACAGATAGCTGCCGGCGGTCGTCACCGTTGCCATCTGCGAGCCCTTCGCGGCTACCAACTTTACTTCCGCCCCAATCGCATCCCGGTTGCTCCTGTGCCCGACGAGCTCCAAAGTCAGCCAATGGTTCTGGGTTTGCGTGGCGTTGTGCAGAACGTAGAGGCCTCCATCATTACTGGTCACCACGGCATCCAGTCGGCCGTCGTTATCAATATCGCCGATCGCCAAGCCCCGCCCCACCCAGGCTTGTTGAAAGATCGTTCCGGCTTCCGCCGAGACATCCACAAAGCCTTTGCCGGTATTTCTTGCCAACAGCATGGTCTCCCGGTACCGAAGGTTAGGAAAAGTCAGTTGAATCGTATCTAAATCGTGTCCTTGGTTAATCAGAAGATCCTTCCATCCGTCATTGTCGTAGTCCATAAAACGCACACCCCAACCGGAGTGCGTCATGGTCATGCGGCCGATTCCGGAGGGATAGCTATCGTAAGTAAAGGTGCGATCGCCATTGTTCCGATAGAGCGCGTACATTTGGCTGGCGAGGTCGGTAACTACCAGGTCGGGCAGACCGTCGTTGTTGTAGTCCGCGAAGTCCACTCCCATGCCTGCGTAGGTATGGCCCTCGCCATCCACGGCGACGCCGGAGGTCAGCGCAACCTCCTCGAATGTGCCATCGCCTTTGTTGTGGTAAAGAAATTCCGGCATCGAGTCATTGGCGATAAAGATGTCAAGATGGCCGTCCCGATCGTAATCCGCAAGCGCGATGCCCAGTCCCTTGCCCGGCTCAGCGAGGCCTACTTTGTGTGAGATTTCAGTGAAGTGGCCATTGCCATCGTTGTGATACACCAAGGGTGCGATAGCACGGTAGGCATCCGGATGACAATATGAACGGTAGCCTTCTTTATGCTCGCCGCACCAGGTATCGTCAAAGTCCCACTGCAGGTACCGAAGTACGATTAGATCAAGCAGTCCGTCGCCATCTAGATCGACCCAGGCCGCGCTAGTGGACCACCCGCTGCCACCAACGCCTGCTCTCTCCGTCACGTCTGTGAATGTACCGTTTCCATTGTTGTGGTAGAGCCTGTTTCCACCATAACCAGTCACATATAAATCTTCATAGCCATCGTTATCGTAATCGCCTACCGCGACACCCATGCCGTAGCCCACGCCCTGCAGCCCGGCTTTTTCTGTTACATCCTCAAATGTACCGTCCGGCTTTTGGTGGTAGAGGCGATTCCAATATTTCGGCCCGGTCTTCTGCGGGATCGTCCCTTTGGGCGTAGGATCGCTGAGCGGCGCACCATTCACTGCGAAAATATCCAGACGTCCATCGTTGTCATAGTCGAACAAAGCCACACCTGATCCCATTGTCTCAATCAGGTATTTTCTTGACGTGTGCGATGCAACGTACTCAAACTTTAAATCCAGAGTGGAAGTTTTATCGGTGAACTTTGCCGCTCCCTGGGACGAAGCTGCAAGCTGATTTGAAGATGCCTGACCAGCAGCTAACGTCGGACTCGTCTGGCTTGCCCCACCGGGAACCAGCAGCCCGATCAGAGCTACAAAGGATGCCAGTCGACTGCGTGAGCAACGCGTCATATCATTTGCTCATCTGCCTTCGTGAGCCGCCTAATTTTTCCATTGACAACCTCAACGCGGCTTGGAATTAACCGCCAAAGATGTTCAGGTTCAAGAACTGGTTGCGAAACTTCCCATTCGGATCGAACGTCTTGCTGAGCTCAATGAACTCAGGCATTTTCTTGTGGAGACGCCTGAGTTCCGCAGGAGACGTGGTGAACAGCTTTCCCCAATGCGGGCGCGCATTGAACGGAGCCAGTTCTTTTTCGATCACGGGCAACAGCTTGCTTACGGCGGGCCAGTCGGGCTTCCATGTGAAATGGATGGTCACGCAATCTTGCTCGTAGCAAGGACTCATCCATAAAGTATCTGCGGCGATGGCACGAATTTCAGAAATCAGCAGCGACGGACTCACTTGATCGCGTAGTCGTTCCACCGCCAGAATGGCCTCGATCGCATGCTGCCGTGGCACGAAGTACTCGGATTGGAGTTCTTTGCCCGCACTCGGCGTAAATCCCATGCGAAAGTGCGGCAGGCGCTCGTACCAGGGACCAGGCACGCCCATCTGCTCGGTACAATTTTCCGCCGACAATTCTGCAATCGGGTGGAGATTGCGAGTGGCGAGCTTCGCTCCGAAAAACTCGGGAGCAGCTTGAAATGCCTTTCCTTCTTCGATGCGGCTCTTGATCCAAACTTCGTTGATGCGCCGCTTTTGCCAGTCCGTAAACAAGCTCACGCTATAAGCGCTGGATTCGATCGCATCAAAATGATCTTTTAGTTCGCTGATCGGAAGGTTCTCGTAAACATATTGGCGCATCATAAAGGTGGGTTGAATATCGAGCGTCACCTTGGTGATCACGCCGAGCGCCCCCAGCCCAACCACCGCTCCAGCACATTTCTCGCCATCTTGCTCCCGCGATAGATTCACGACTTCGCCGGACGCCGTCACCATTTCTAGTCCAGACGCTGCCGTCGCTAGATTGCCATTCTTCTCACCTGAGCCATGCGTTGCCGTACTGCAAGCGCCCGCGACGGAGATATGCGGCAGCGATGCCAGGTTATGGAGCGCAAACCCCTGGCTGTCAAGATAGGGGCACAACTGTCCATAAGTAATACCCGCACCGACTGTGACGGTCCGTTTCGCCGAATCGATTGCAATCACTTTGTCCATTGGCTTCAACGACAGGAACGCGTCCTTGCTATCGGCAATATTGTTGAAGCAATGACGCGTGCCAAGTACCTTCAGTTTGCTTTCCTTCTTGACGTAATCTCGCACTTGTTCGAGCGATGTGGTCGCATACAGGCGGTCGGTGCTGTACTCCAGATTGCCCGCCCAGTTCTTGAGTCTTTCCCCTCCTGCCCATGTCAATAGGCCTGAAACGCTCGGAGATGCAACCATGGCAGCGAAAAGTTTGATAAAAGTTCTCTTGTTCATTGTGCGAATCCAGGCAGTACTTGATCTGACTTCAGGGGACGTTCGTCTGCGGCTCCCATATGTTCTTGTCTTTCCGGAGAACACCGTGATCTAAACGCCCGTGGTGAGCCATGCGAACGAGTTCTCCACGCTTCTGATCCGTATGCCTCAACAAGCTTTCCGGGATTTATACGCTTATCAGGGTCGAGAGCCCTTTTCATCGTTCGCATGACCTCGACAGCGTTACCGACTAGCTTCCTCAAACCGAAAGCAATTGATGGGATCGAGGACGCATAGCCCATCGAAACTCCCATCGCCACGTGGCCGAAAATGGTTGCGGGAAGGAGACATAGGCGAGATCATTCTTGGCTTCGGCGATGCACCCCGCGAGATGAAAAATGGGGCCGCAAATGTTCGGTTACGAATACCCTGACGCCGGGAACCAAGGCGTGGGCTGCAAAGCAGGCATTATGTCGTGCGTTCCAGAGTTTTATCCATACTTCGAATTCTGTTTTCCCATTTGAACCCTTGTCTATCATGTTCGGCTGCGAGAGATTGTAACATTGCTGCTTGGTCTTCCACTTCGCGGTCAATCCCATGAAATTCGAAAAACAGATTGGGTAAAACGGGTGGGCGTGGAGGCGTGGCTCAAGACGTTTCCATCGACACGCGGAAGAAAGGCCAAGATCCGCAACATCATGAGTGCCTGGTTTTCTCATGCGATTCGCAGGGAGTGGGCAGATTGCGCTTCCGTATCTACACGAGCCGCAGAACTCGCCTTTACTTACGTCGCGGCAGTGACTCCAGATATTCGACAACATCGCCCTGTTCCTGCGCAGTAAGACCGAGGCTGAAGCAAGTGTCGTAATGATTCACGACCTCGGCTAGCGTGGCGAAACGGCCATCGTGATAGAAGCCACCCTTGGTGTGGGTCCACAGACCGTTCAGAGGCGTAGTCCTGTACGCATGATCGGGCGCACGATTCGCTTGGAAATCATCTACACAGACCTCTGAAGCTTTGTGCATGCTCCAGCCGGGTTCCGTGAAAACAGGGTCGGAGTGACAGGTACTGCACTTCGCCTTACCACTGAAAAGTTCCCGGCCACGATCTGCAGCAGTGTGGTCGAAACGGTTGGAGGGCGGCGCCGGAGCCGGAATTGAGAGTTGGTAGAGGTGCAGAGCCGGCAATTTGGCGGTGATCAAATCAGGATTGTTCTGGACGCGGCCGAAATGGTTGGCGGCCGCAATTGGAAACTGCGTAGCGCCGTCCAGACGCGAACCATAGAAGTTCCCCTTGCCACGCATTTCTAGATTCGCAACCAACGCGTTCCAGTGTGGTACCGAACCCCATCCCGTCCAGGTGTGCAAATTGATACCTGCCAATCCGAAAGCAGGCGGAATCAGAGTTGCAGCCGGCTTACCATCGGGACGGAATGCCTTGCCGTCCAACAGCAATTCAGCGTCGAACTTCCCCGGTCCCCAACTATTTAGCACCTTGCTCACGGTAGCCTGATCTGTGCTGTGCAGATCAGCAATCGGCTGCACGTTGGGGGCGGCGGCAATAATCGCGCCGACATTCAGGTCGCGATTGGCCCAGCCGTCCAGCCGGTGACCGATTCCGTGAACGAGCGCGTTATCGACTGTGGAATGACACAACGCGCACTGAATTCCGACTGATTTCAAGCTGCCATCAGGATTGGAGTGCCCGGTCACGCCCACTACCGCTTTGAGCTTCAGCAGAGCCAGCGTCACAGCGGGATCGTTCAGGTTTACTTTCCCCAATTTGATCTGTTGCACCAGCGATGAGGGCAGCGCGTCCAGATCGACCTTGAGACCCAATGACAGTGCTGTGGCTGGGCTGATACCCGCACCAATCCCACCGAACTTGACTCCTTCAATTGCTTCATGGAGATGCAATGTATCTCCCCACCAAGGTTCATCTCCGAAGGTGTCGAAGCGAAATGTGCCACCTCGGATTCCCAGAAATGTGACCATCAAAAAATGTGCGGTTCACCCTCGATGCGCCGTAGGTGTGCCGGACTGCACTTCCGACCGGGCGGGGCCGCGATGGGCTGCGATTTGCAGGTAAAGGATAGGCGGGCGCCCAGTACCTCCAAGGTTGACCTACCGTTCATAATAATGTACATTAAACTTATTAGTGACCATTATTCTGGACATTAAATATGAGGACCAGCCGATCGTCCGTCATAATGCCACTCCCGGTAAGGCATGCCCTCCGCAAGCTCGGCCGCGACATCCGTGACGCCCGGCGGCGGCGGCGCATCCCCGCGGCCATCGCGGCGCAGCGCGCCTCGATCAGCCGCACGACCCTCGTCAAGATTGAAAAGGGCGATCCCGGCGTCGCGATCGGGATATACGCCACGGTCCTTTTTGTGCTGGGTATGGCGGACCGGCTGGGCGATCTCGCCGCGCCAAAGAACGATCCCGTGGGCCTGCAGCTCGAAGAAGAAAACCTGCCGCAGCGCATTCACGTGGCGCGCAGCCCGAAACGCACGAAAGACAAGTGATGGACAGAGAGGCTCTCGTATACGTGGATCTCGACGGCGTCCCGCACCTGATGGGGCGGCTGTGGGCCCGCGTGCGCAAGAACAAGGAAAGCGCCACCTTCGAATACGACAAGACATGGCTGGAAAATCCCGCGCGATTCTCTCTGGAGCCAGCCCTGCAGGTTGGTCCCGGCCCGTTTCACACGCCGGCAGACACGCCCATGTTCGGCGCCATCGGCGACTCCGCGCCCGACCGTTGGGGGCGGGCGCTCATGCGCCGCATGGAACGCAGGCGCGCGGAGCGCGAGGGCGGGGCGCCGCGCACGCTCCAGGAAATCGACTTCCTGCTGCTGGTGGACGACGAGGCCCGTCAGGGCGCGCTGCGCTTTGCGGAAAAAGAAGGCGGACCCTTCCTGCGGGAGGCGGGCGTCAAGCGCATCCCCCCGCTGATCGAGCTCCCGAAACTGCTCTCCGCGGCCGAACATGTGATGGAAGAGAAAGACACCGAGGAGGAACTGCGCATGCTGTTCGCGCCCGGCTCCTCTCTTGGCGGCGCGAGGCCCAAGGCTTCCGTCAGGGAAAAGGACGGCCATCTCGCCATCGCGAAATTCCCACGCAAGGACGATGAAATCAACACGGTGGTCTGGGAGGCGGTCGCTCTGTCCCTCGCGCAGAAATCTGGGATCCCCGTTCCCCAATCCCGTGTCGAAAACATCGCCGGCAAGCCTGTGCTCCTCCTGCGACGCTTCGACCGCGACGGCGAACGGCGTATCCCGTTCCTCTCCGCGATGAGCATGCTCGGATCGAAAGACAATGAAACCCAAAGCTATCTGGAAATTGTTGACGCGCTGCGCCAGCACGGCGCCGCGCCGCAAGCCGACATGGAAGCGCTGTGGCGGCGGCTGGTTTTCAACATACTGATCTCCAACACCGACGACCACCTGCGCAATCACGGCTTTCTGTACGAAGGCCAGGCGGGCTGGCGCCTGTCGCCCGCTTACGACCTCAACCCGGTGCCGACCGACATCAAGCCGCGCATTCTCAGCACCGCAATCAATGAGGATGACAACACGGCTTCACTCGCACTGGCGATGGAGGTGGCGGGATATTTCGAACTGGACGACGGCAAAGCGCGCGACATAGCAAAACAGGTCGGCAAGGCTGTCTCTAAGTGGCGCGACGAAGCCGCGCGGCACGGCCTAAACAAAGCCGAAATCGACCGCATGGCATCGGCCTTCGACCATGAGGATCTGCGCGCCGCGCAGCAGGGCGGATCAGCTAAAGCCTGAGCAGGAAATTATGGACCCGGAATTTCAGAGACTTGTGGATGCCGCGGCAGAGGTCGCCGCGACTGGCCAGTGGGACGCCGTCAATGAAAGAATCAAGAACCTGGCGGCAAATCCAGGACCCGATAACGCGTGGTACGTGTAGCTATTGGGCTGTTTGTGTTCGCGGCTGTTTTCCGAGTACCTCCTTTTAAAGGGCGCGTACGATGATGAAAGCGAGAGAGACTCATCTCTCCTTGCATGGCCTGCCCGAAATCTGCTGGAACTTACGTTCTCATACGAGCATGAGAATCATTACTTATAGCGACCTGCATCTTGAATTTGGCTCGGGGCTGGATATTGCCGCCAGGTGCCGATGGAGACAAAGACATCGGTCCTAGTTCGGCGGATGCATCAAGAGAAGTAGACCGCCAGAAACTTTTCTGGAACAACTGATGGGAGACCGAATCCACCTGCTCACGGAGCAAGTTCAGTGAGAATCATGGGTGGGGTGGAGAAATTCGGACTTGTGCCGCTAAAGCCTTAAGAATGATGGTGGCCAGGGACGGAGTTGAACCGCCGACGCCAGCCTTTTCAGGGCTGCGCTCTACCACCTGAGCTACCTGGCCACGTTTCGAAACCCGCTGTCCGCGGGCTGCGAGGAATGTTCGCTTCACGCTGATTATGGCGGGATTCGCGAAGGAACGAAACGCTTCACTGCCGGAAGCGTGTGGAACGCCCTCGATTATAACAACCGCACAGATTTCCCTCAACGTTCAACGCGCGTTTATCTTTGCCTGAAAAAGAAAGCCACGGATTTCGCAAATCGCGACGGACTCGGAGCAATATCCGTAAGAATCTTTGCAAGGTCTTATTCCGCGAAGCTCCTCACGAACTCCACCAAACTGCGTAGGGCAATGCCGGAGGGGCCTTTCGCGATCCAGGGCTTTTGATCTTCCATCCACGCAGTACCGGCGATGTCGAGGTGGATCCATGGTGTTTCTTCCGCGAATTCTTTCAGGAACATGGCGGCCGTGATAGCGCCACCCCACCGTCCGCCCGAGTTGACGATATCAGCGATCGACGAGCGAATATGCTCTTTGTATTCGTCGTCGAGCGGCAGGCGCCACATCTTTTCGCCCGCCTTCGCGTTTGCGCTGTGGAAGCGATTGTACATGTCGTCGTCGTTTGCGAAAATTCCAGCGTTGTTATAGCCGAGCGCGACCACAACCGCTCCGGTCAGAGTGGCGGCATCGACCAGATGCGTGCAACCGAGTTGGCGCGCGTAGTAGAGGCCATCGGCCAAGACAAGCCGGCCTTCCGCGTCGGTATTGATAATCTCAATCGACTTGCCCGACATGGCGACCTGCACGTCGCCCGGCTTCTGCGCTTTTCCAGAGGGCATGTTCTCGGTCGCGCACACGATGCCGATGACTCTGACCTTCGGCTTCAGCAGCGCGAGAGCGCGCATGGCGCCAATCATGGTTGCGCCGCCGGCCATGTCGTATTTCATCTTCTCCATGCCATCCGCGGGCTTGATCGAGATGCCACCGGTGTCGAACGTAACTCCCTTGCCTACGAGGCCCAGTACCGGCTTCTCGGGTGCTCCGGCGGGTTCATAGCGCATGACGATCAGCGCGGGCGGTTCGTCGGACCCTTGGGCTACGCTCCAGAACGCGCCCATCTTCAATTCTTTGATCTTGTCGGCGCCATAGACTTCGCATTTCAAGCCGACTTCCGCGCACATCTTCTTGGCGCGGTCGGCGAGAATGGTGGGCGTCATGCGATTGGAGGGTTCATTCACCAGATCGCGCGTGAAGTTTTGCGATTCGCCGATGACTTGCGCTTCGTTTGCCGCCTTTTCGAGCGCGGACTTGTCGCCGCTTGCAACGACAGTGAGCGCGTCAATTTTCTGATCTTTGCGGTCGCTGCGGTAGTAGTCGGGGTCGAAATTTCCGACGTGCGCCCCTTCCACAATCGCACGCACGGCTTCTTCCGCGGGAATGCTGGGCGGAGCGACGAAGGCAAAGCTGCGAATTCCGCGTGACTTGAGCGCGCGCACCGCGACCCCGGCAAGGCGGCGGAGATCGTAGCTCGAGAAGTTCTTCGCGCTGCCACCGCTGATCAGCAGCAGGCGCTTCGCTTTCAGGTTCGCGGGTTTGTGCAGCAGATTAGTCTCAAAGGGCTTGCCGGCGATTTCGCCGCTGGCCAGCAAATCGGCTGCCACGGACTGCACCGCGGGATCGGCGATCGCGACTCTGAGTTGCGGTTTCTTATCTTTTTCTTTTTCGTTGGGCGCGGGCTCGGCGTGGTCGAGCACGACGGCGACAAGGGATTCGGTTTCTAGTTCAGCGGGCGTAGAGTGAGAAACGGTCGTTTTCATAATTTTTATTCGGTTGGAAGCTGATCGTTCCAGTATCGTCGGCGAGAAGGGAAAAGTGCAAGGGACACGGGTGTCAGGTAGCAGCATCCCAGCGTCTGGGGTATGATCCATCCCACAGCAAAATAGAGGTTTGATGGATGAATATCCGGTGGATGATCTTGTTTTTCCTGATGGTTTCAGTGATCGTGCTTTCCCTGGCGGTGCGGCCGATTGAGCCGCAGCCAGCTACGATGGCGGTTGTTTCCGACGGCGCGCCCGTGCTTCCGAATCCGCCCTTGGCGACGCCGGGATCCTAGCGATACGGTACATCGCTGTTTGATGCAGATGGTCACAGCAACACGACAGTGATGCCTTCATTGCGCCGGCCCAAATCGGAGTCGCTCTTCAACTCAGACTTCGCCTGCAGCAGGCGCCAGGTCGCGTCATCGCTCTTCGACCAGTTCTCCCCGAAAATACAGCCGCGAATCCGACCGCCCTCGACCAGTTCGTGCAAACGCCTTTGCACCACGATGCGGATGTCGCCGCCCGCGCCCGTCGATCCGTAACCGTGGATCACTTTCAGGAGAGAATGTTTCTGCTGGCGAGCCAGGGCGAGCTCTCGGTCCAGCCGCTGCAGCGCCTCCTGGACCGACGGCATATCGGACTTGAGATTTACGGTCTTGATGTGCGAGGCCCTCGGGTTGGTCGCTCACCATATACGAAATTCGAAGGTTAGCTTCCCGGCCGACGACGGAGAATGGTGAACTTCTTCCGCCCGTGGATATGGTAGGTTTCAAAATCGTCGTGGTCAACAGTCAGGATCACGCTGAGGCGCTCGCGGGCGGCGAGATGTACGAGTGTGGCGTCGGCGAAGTCCATGGGGAGGTCGGCATAGTCGTCCATGAGAGCCTGGATCTGCGGCCGTTCCTCGTTCGCAATCGGAGACATTTGAACCGCGCCAGAGCGCAAGAGTCGCCAAACTCCGCGAACATCGCGAAGGCTTCGTTCGGCTAGGCCTTCCGACTTCGGCTGACCGCTTCTCTCGCTTCTTTATCCGCCGTCCTCCGTCGTTCGGTCTCGCGCTTGTCCCAGAGCTGCTTGCCTTTGGCCAAAGCCAGTTCAACCTTGACCCTGCCGTTCTTAAAGTACAGCCGCGTGGGGATCAGGGTCAGGCCCTTTTGCTGGGTCTTGCCGATCAGCTTGCGAATCTCTTCGCGATGCATCAGCAGCTTGCGGGTGCGCAGCGGGGCGTGGTTGAAGATGTTGCCGTGCTCGTAGGGACCGATGTGGGCGTTCAACAGCCAGACCGCATCGTCTTTGACCAGGCCGTAGGAGTCCTTAAGATTGGCGAGGCCGCCCCGGATGGACTTGACCTCGGTCCCGGTGAGGACCACCCCGGCCTCAAATTTTTCCAGCAAGAAGTAGTTATGTGAAGCGATCCTATTAACGGCGGCGTCTCGCTCGCCGGAGGCGGTGGGATCACGGCGCGGGGATTTCTCCGGGTTGGCCTTGGTCTGGTGCGTGGATTGGCGAGCCATGGGGTTAAGGAGTAGTTATCTTAGCGCATCGTTCGGCTTCCGGCTTCGGCCTCTCGGCTTTCGGTTCGCAACCTGAAATCAGGGACTCATCTGGTGTTTCAGAGGCCGGAAGCCGAATGCCGGGAACAGGGAGCCGACCGTACCCACTAGGCCTACGACCAAAGAGTATAACTGCCGTGTGCACAAGCACTTCGGGAGCTGGAAATGGCGATGCTATAATCGCCTCACAGAAAGCATTTTCAATGTATCGAGTAGATTTCCCGCGCGAAAATACCGTCGGGACGCGCCGCACCTTGGGCACGCTGCTTGTCCAGCGAAGACGTAATAAAGAGGATTATCTCGTGAGGATTATCGAATGAGACGCCTGATGCGCCCGGCTCTATTGCTGTTGCTGGTCGCGGTTGTAACGCTCCCTGCCATCGCCGACAAAGCCAAGGATCTGTTTGCCAAGGGTCAAGACGCCGAGGCTCGCCAGCAGTACGAAGTGGCCTACGGTTTTTTTAAGCAGGCCTACGATCTGAAACCTAAAGATCTGCGCTATCGGGCTGCCTTCGAGCGCATTCGTTTCGAAGCCGCGGCCACGATGGTTCACAACGGGCAAAAGCTGCGCGAGGAGGGCAAACTGGACGAGGCGGCAGCCGAGTTTCAAAAGGCGCTGGCGCTCGATCCGTCGTTGTTCATCGCCAAGCAGGAGTTGAACCGTACGCTGAAAATCATCAACGACCAGCGGAATCCTCCACCGCAGGCCGCCGGGCCGCCGATCGGCCTGGAACGCAGGGTCCACGACGCGTCCGGTCCGGTTGAACTCGCTCCCATCTCGAACATCCCCATCACCGTCAAGATGCTCGCAACTAAATCTGACGTGGTCTACCGCACCGTCGGACAACTGGCGGGGGTCAATGTGTTGTTCGACCCCGATTACACCGCCAGAGTCATCAACGTTGACCTCAACGGAGTGACCCTGGAAGAGGCGCTGGAAATTACGGCGATGGAGTCGAAAACCTTCTGGCGGCCGGTCACGCTAAATACGATTTTCGTAGCGCAGGACAATCCCGCGAAGCGCAAGGAACTGGAACAGAGCGTCCTCAAGACTTTTTATCTTACGAATCTTTCCCAGCCCACCGAACTGCAGGATGTGGTAAACGCAATTCGTGCCGTGCTCGATGTACAGCGCGTGCAGCAGTTGCTCTCCCAAAATGCACTGGTCGTGCGCGGCACCCCCGATCAGATAGCGCTCGCTGAAAAACTGGTAGAGGATCTGGACAAGGCGCGTCCGGAGGTGATCGTCGACATCGCCATCATGCAGGTCAGTAAAGACAGGTCGCGCACGTTAGGTCTGAGTCCGCCGACCAGCGCCACGGTTACGCTGCAGAGTAATCTGAATACGACCACCCCTACCACCACCGGGACCACTTCGACTGGCGTCGCTACCACCACAGGGTCGACCACCGGACTGAACCTGAATACGCTGGGCAATCTGAATGCCACCGATTTCCAGGTTACGATTCCGTCCGCCAACCTGTCGGCAGTGATGAGCAACAGCGACACGAAACTGATTCAGAATCCGCAGATTCGCGCCCTCGATGGGCAGAAGGCTTCGCTGAAGATCGGCGACAAGGTCCCGGTAGCGACCGGATCGTTCCAGCCGGGTATTGGCGGGGTCGGTATTAACCCGCTGGTGAATACCCAGTTTCAGTATCTCGATGTGGGCGTGAATATCGACATCACACCGCATGTACATGCGAATGGCGAAGTCACGCTGAAGATTTCGATGGACGTTTCGGCGGTCACGGGCCAGTCGAATATCGGTGGCATCAGCCAGCCCATCATCGGTCAGCGCAAGATCGAACATGAGATTCGCCTGAAGGATGGCGAGGCCAATCTGTTGGGCGGAATCATGGAAGACCAGCAGACGAAATCGCTGAGCGGGATTCCGGGACTGGCTCAGATTCCGATCCTCAAATATCTCTTCGGCCAGACCACGCAGGATCACTCGGAAAACGAAATCGTTTTTGCCATCGTTCCTCATATTATCCGTGGCACCGATGTAAGCGAGATCAATCAGCGCGCGATCGATATCGGCACCGCGACTACGATCGAGTTGCGCCGCACGAGCAGACCGCAGGCCGCTCCGGCTGGCACAGCGGCGCCGGCTCAAACGCCATCGCAGCCGGCCAATCCGTCGATACTGCCTCTGCCAAATCAGGCCCCGGCAGGCCAGCCGCCCGCTCCGAACTCGGCTGCCGGCGGAACGCCCAGCTTCCTGTTTGATCCGCCCACCATTCAGGCGGTAAAGGGCAACACATTTGTCGTGAATCTGCTGCTTTCCGGCGCCCAGAACGTGCACTCCGTGCCGGTGCAACTGAACTACGATCCGAAAATGCTGCAACTGGTGAATGTGTCGAATGGCGGCTTTCTCTCGCAGGATGGTCAAGCGGTAGCTCTGGTTCACCGCGAGGATGAAACCATCGGACAGTCGCAGATTACGGCTACCCGGCCGCCCGGTGCAGGAGGAGTTTCTGGCCAGGGCGCCGTGATCACACTCACTTTCCAGGCAAAGGCAGATGGACAAACTCCCCTGACCATCACTCGAGGGGGAGCGCGCGATCCCGGCTTGCAGGCGATCACGGTCAACGGGGCACAGGCGGCAGTTACTGTTCAGTAGGAGATGTCCAGGAACTCGGCTGCATCCACTGAAATAAGATCGAGTGAATAAGAAGACCAGAGGAATGACGGTACAAAGGTTCAATCACGGGCCGACCGCGAAGCCCGCACGGGGCTTTACGCTCCTGGAGTTGATCGTCGCGGCGACCATTCTGTCGATTCTCACCTTGATGGCCCTGCCGTTGGCGCGCGTCACGATTCAGCGCGAGAGGGAGAAAGAACTCCGCAAAGCACTCTGGGAGATGCGAGACGCCATCGACCGTTACAAAGATGCAACCGATCGGAACATGGTTCAGACCAAAGTGGACAGCCAGGGCTATCCGCCCGATCTTGAGACCATGGTCAAGGGTGTAGAAGCACAAGGCGGCAAGAAAATTCGTTTTCTCCGTTCTATCCCTGTAGATCCCATGACCAAGAGCAAGGAGTGGGGCTTGCGCTCCATGCAGGACGATCCGGACTCCGACTCCTGGGGCGGACAGAGCGTGTTCGACGTTTACTCCAAGTCGGAAGGCACGGCGCTGGATGGCACGAAGTACAAGGACTGGTAAATGTTACGGGGCGTGACTAAATTGGGGCGCGGCGCGGGCGGATCTCGCGAAAAGGCAGCGGTGCGCATGTTCGCCCGCAACACAAGGCTGGAGCGCTTTCGCGGATTCACCCTGCTGGAGTTGATGATTGTTATCAGCATCATCATGATCCTGATGGCGGTTGCGGTTCCGATGTACAACCAGTCCATCGTGCAGGCTCGGGAATCAGTCTTGCGCTCGAATCTCGGCACCCTCCGCTCGCTCATCTCGCAGTACACCCTCGACAAGCAGAAAGCGCCTCAGTCGCTCGACGACCTGGTCACGGCGGGATACCTGCGGCAGGTTCCGATGGATCCTATGACCCGGCAGACCAACTGGGAAGTGGTGCAGGAAGATGTAATGCTGGCCGTAGACCAGCAGGATCCCGGCATCACCGACGTGCACTCAGCTTCCAGCGGGACCGCCAGCGACGGCACCGCTTACAGCACCTGGTGAAGCCCTGCATTCGCCTACTGCCCAACGGACGATTCCGTACGTCTACGACGGAAGCCAAGCTCATCGCGTGTCCTTTTCGACTCGCCCTGGTCTACTTTCTTCCGCGGGCCGAGGCGTTATACATCGCGTCCAGCAAGTCCTGCGAATGGCCGTCGTAGTCGGCATCGAGAGACCACATGAAAGTGCCGCCCAGTCCGCGATCCCAATCGGAATACCAGACTCGGAAATAGGTCGAGAACGCATCATCGTAGGTAATATAGCCGTCGCTTCCGTCGGTCTTCAGCATGTACGGAACTAGCGCGATAGGATCGTAATACGTTTTCCAGCCACCTTTGTTGATTCGATGCTTCAGGTCTGGGCCGTAGTTCACGGTGAGCACGGTGTCATCGCATGCCCCGTCAGCCGTGAATGCGGCATTGGGACACAACCCAAAAAGCTGGTTGATGTTGGTGTAGTAGTAACCGTAAAAGGGCGTTCCCATGTTGAGCTGCACAGCTGGAATTTTCTTCAGAAAAATGTTCGCGGTGTCATACACGCTTCCGCCTGGCTGACATTCCCAGGGCGCGGGGTCGTGCGTATCCCAGAAGATGGGTGAATTGAGCTGGCCATAGGCGGTCCAGGGACCGGCGCAGTCGTACATCATAATGTTCACGTAGTCGAGAGACAGCTGCAGGTGCTTCAGGTCGTATCCATAACCGCCCCATGGAGCCGCGTCGATGGACAGGACGTAACTGGGGTTCGACTTGCGAAGGTTCGACATGAGTTTCACCAGGAACGTTCGGTCGACGGCGGTTTCGGGATACTCCCAGTCAATGTCAACGCCCTCGTAGTCGTATTGCTTCTCGAAGGCCGCGATGTTGTCGACCAGGGTCTGCACCGCGCCGCTGGTTTCGATCCCATTGAAGTCACCGCCCAGCAGGAGCAGGACTTTCACGCCCGCAGCGTGGGCCCGATGGTTGAGTTCGGGCTCGAGGAATTCGTTCTGGGCCCCCGAGGGCACCGACAGGGTGCCAGTGGCATCGAACGACACTCCAGCGTGGTTGATGTGCGTGAGCTTATGGTACGGAATCTGCGCGGCGCCGTATGGCGGATCCTGATACTTGCTCCAATATCCGTAGTCGCCCACGACGCGTTTCGAAAGATGGTTCGCGAGCGGCTGTTGCGCGCGCGCCCATGGCAAAGAGACCGCTGCCATCAAACCGACCAATACGAAGGAAGCCAGACGCGGAAACGGCAGGCAACGAGGAATCATGAAGTGCCTTCGGGGAGCGAGGTTTCAGGCCGGCACAGGCCGCTCAAAGCGGCGTCCAGCAAGAAGTTGGAGGATTTTATCACGACCTGTACCGGCTGACCTCGAAGACCTATCCGGACACGACCAGCGTGGAGTACGCCTACGACCTGGCGGGCAAGGTGCAGCAGGTCGGCGACCCGACCGGGACGGTTCTCGTCGATCAAATTCTCAACATCGACGGTACGCAACAGATTTTGCCGACGATCAATGGAAACCAGTCGCGGAGTCGGAGAGGACGGATGATTTGTCACACTTGCAGTGTACGGACCTTCGGCGATTCCGCAATAGTGCTACGGAGTCCCTCGCTCGATTTCTTCACAGCTTCCTGTCCCCATGGCTCCCCCCCGTCTGTCCCCATGGCTCTGTCCCCATGGCTCGGAGACACGGAATTTGTACTGGGCATCACAGAGCACGTAACATCTATGCATGCCCGTTGAAACCGAAACTCAGGCCCCGGCGTCGATTCGTGCGCCGCGCGGCAACGCCATCACCTGCAAAGGCTGGCAGCAGGAAGCTGCCATGCGCATGCTCATGAACAACCTCGATGGAGAGGTCGCCGAGCGTCCGAACGACCTTGTTGTGTACGGAGGAACGGGCCGTGCCGCACGGAGTTGGGCAGCTTATCGCGCCATCGTCGAAACGCTGAAGCATCTTGAGAACGATGAGACTTTGCTGGTGCAGTCGGGCAAGCCGGTGGGCGTGTTCAAAACGCACGAGCACGCGCCCCGAGTGCTCATCGCAAACTCGAATCTGGTGGGCCACTGGTCCAACTGGGAAAAATTCAACGAACTCGAACGCGCCGGACTGATGATGTACGGGCAGATGACGGCCGGCTCCTGGATCTACATCGGCTCGCAGGGCATTGTGCAGGGGACATTCGAGACATTTTCGGCGGCGGGCGAGAAACATTTCGGCGGCGATCTCGCGGGCAAGCTGATTGTCAGCGGCGGCATGGGCGGAATGGGCGGAGCGCAGCCGCTGGCAGCGACCATGACCGGTGCGGCATTTCTGGGAATTGACGTCGATCCGGAGCGCATCAAGAAGCGGCTGAAGACCGGCTATTGCGACTTCATGGTGACGACGCTCGACGAGGCGTTGCGCATTCTGAAGAATGCGGTGCGCAAGAAGGAAAACATTTCCGTCGGACTCGTCGGAAACTGCGCCGACGTCATTCCGGAGTTGGCCGAGCGCGGCGTGGTACCCGACATTTTGACGGACCAGACCTCGGCGCACGATCCGCTGAACGGATATGTGCCGAACGGCATGAGTTTCGAAGAGGCGTTGGAACTGCGCGCGCGCGATCCGCACGCATATCAGGAAAAGTCGCTCGATGCGATGGCGCGGCACGTGGAAGGCATGCTGCGCCTGCAGAAGATGGGCGCAGTCACGTTCGACTACGGAAATAACATTCGCACCTTCGCCTTTCAGCACGGCCTCAAAAATGCCTACGATTTCCCCGGATTTGTGCCAGCGTATATTCGTCCGTTGTTTTGCGAAGGACGTGGACCATTTCGCTGGGTAGCGTTATCAGGCGAACCGTCCGATATTCACCTCACAGACGATCTGGTTCTGGAGTTGTTCCCCGACAATCGCATCCTGCGGCGCTGGATCGACCTGGCGCGCAAGCGCATCAAGTTCCAAGGCTTGCCGGCGCGCATCTGCTGGCTGGGCTACGGTGAGCGCGCCCAGTTCGGGCTGGCCATGAACGCTCTGGTAAAGAAGGGCAAGATCAAGGCGCCGATCGTGATCGGCCGCGATCATCTCGATTGCGGCTCGGTAGCGTCGCCGTTTCGTGAAACCGAGAGCATGAAAGACGGCTCAGACGCAGTCGCAGACTGGCCGCTGCTCAATGCACTCTTGAATACTGCTGCGGGCGCATCGTGGGTGTCGATCCACAACGGCGGCGGTGTGGGCATCGGCTACTCGCTGCACGCGGGACAAGTCATCGTGGCGGACGGTACCGCTGAGATGGCGAAGCGCATCGAGCGTGTGCTGACCACGGATCCGGGTATGGGCGTGATCCGGCACGTGGATGCTGGATACGACGAGGCGAAGGAGTTTGCGAGGAAGGCTGGGGTGAAAGTGCCGATGGGTGGCTAGTCGTCGCAGCAAGGAACCACCGGCCATTTACGCGGTCGCCAGTGAGGAATCGAGTCCGGATCCAGGCCCAAGTCCAGGACCTCGAATGTCTGAGCATATAACTTGCCGGATACTCAGGCACGCATCCGATTGGCCTTCAACGGGCTATTTTGTCTCGACGGCTGCTAAACTGCTTTAGCGTGACCTCAGCTCGAAAACCGGCCCAGAAAATCCAGCCTCCGCTGTTCCTAGCCAATATCGGCCAGCTTCTCACGCTTCGGTCTGCCTCGGGCAGCCCGCGTCCGCGCCGTGGTTCCGACCTGAAGGAACTGGGCATCATCGAAGAAGGGGCTGTCTTGTGCTGGGGGGGGAAAGTCGTTTCCGTCGGCACCACGAAGGAAGCGTTGCGCGATCCCTGGCTGAAGAAGAATCGCGGCAAGGTTACCGAGATCGACTGCTCGGGCAAAGTTGTTCTCCCAGGCTTTGTGGATTCGCACACCCACCCGGTCTTTGTCAGCCCGCGGCTGGTGGATTTCGAGAAGCGCATCGAAGGCGCTGCTTACGAAGAGATTGCGGCCGCTGGCGGCGGAATCCGTTCGAGCCTCGAGGGTGTTCGCAATACGGGAAAGACTGCCTTGGCCGCCAAGGTCGTAACGGTGCTGAAAGACATGGCCGCTCACGGCACGACTACCGTGGAAGCCAAATCCGGCTATGGGCTCACGGTCGAGTCGGAACTGAAGTCGCTGGAGGCGATCCGGGAGGCAGCCTCCCACTGGCCTGGGACCGTCGTGGCCACCCTGCTCGGAGCTCACGTTGTCCCAAAAGAATTCCAGGGCTGCTCACAAAAGTATGTTGAGATCGTCTGTAAGGAGATGATTCCGCAGGCGGCTAAGCGGAAGCTTGCCCAGTTCGTGGATGTTTTCTGTGACGAGGGCGCGTTTACTCCGGAAGAAACGGAGCGGGTATTTCAAGCCGCGGAAAAGCATGGTTTGAGCGTTCGCGCGCACATGTGCCAGCTTTCAGAAACGGTTTTGTGGCCGTTCCTGCGCTTCAATCCAGCGTCGTTCGACCACATGGACCACGTGAACGAGGACGACATTCCGCAGTTGGCCCAGCGGGATACGGTGGCCACGCTGGTACCGGGAGCAAATTATTTCCTAGGCCTGAAAGAATATCCAAACGCGCGCCGGTTGATCGATGCCGGTGTGCCGGTCGCTTTGGCAACCGACTATAATCCCGGCACGTCGCCGACCATCAGCATGCCGATGGCAATGTCGCTGGCCTGCACGCACATGAAGATGTCGCCGGCGGAAGCAGTCGCGGCGGCCACGATCAATGGGGCATGGGCTCTCCGCGTAGCGGATCAGAAAGGCAGCATTGAACCGGAGAAAGACGCAGATTTAGCGCTGTTTGCGGTGAAAGACTATCGCGAAATCCCGTACTGGTTCGGTGCCAACCACTGTGCAGCGACGGTTTTGAATGGAGTGGTCGCATCCCGCGGTTGAACTTTCGCGGGGCAACATCCGTATTAGGCTGGAGTGGAGTTGTGCGTGTGCGTTCGGGGCACTCCGGGAACACAATTAAGGAAGCTATCCGATTCGATCTCCTGAGGAAAACCAATGAAGCGAATCTTTGCGGTAATGACCTTTGTCGTGCTGACACTCTCGCTGGCTGCCGCGCAGCGGCTGCCTGAGGGTGCCAGACCAGAGAATTACAAACTTACCTTCACGCCCGATCTCGAAAAAGCCAAGTTTGAGGGCGACGAGACCATGACAATCCGGGTGCTGAAGCCGACCTCGGAGATCACGCTGAACGCGGTTGACATCGACTTCCACGATGTGACCATCACGAGCGGTGGGGCCACGCAAAAAGCGACGGTCACGCCCGAGAAAGAAAAGGAAATGGTCGTGCTTGCCGTCGAGAAGCCCCTGGCGGCGGGCCCGGCCACCATACACATTACCTACACCGGCATTCTCAACGACGAAATGCGCGGCTTGTACCTGGGAAAGGATGACAAGGGGCGCAAGTACGCCGCCACTCAGTTTGAAGCCACGGATGCACGGCGCGCATTCCCCTCGTTCGACGAGCCCGACTACAAAGCGACCTTCGACATCACCGCGGTTGCCGACAAGGGTCAGGTCGCAATCTCCAATTACAAGGTAGTATCCGACACGCCCGGGCCGGGGGATAAGCACACCGTGAAGTTTGCCACCACCGCGAAGATGTCGTCCTATCTGGCGGCGCTAATCGTGGGCACCTTCGAATACATCGAAGGCTCAGTGGACGGCATCCCGATTCGCGTCTATAGCACGCCGGGCAAGAAGGAGATGGGGAAGTTTGCTCTCGACGCTGCGGAGTACATCGTCGGCTACTACGACAAGTATTTCGGGATCAAGTATCCCTACGGGAAGCTGGATCTGATCGGTCTGCCGGATTTCTCAGCGGGGGCCATGGAGAACGTGGGCTGCATCACGTTTCGCGAAGTGATCCTGCTGATCGACGAGAAACAGGGATCCGTCGATCTCAAGAAGACCATAGCTTCGGTCACCTCTCACGAGATCGCCCACATGTGGTTCGGCGACCTGGTCACGATGAAATGGTGGGACGACGTGTGGCTTAACGAAGGATTCGCCACGTGGATGTCGAGCAAGCCCATCGCGGCCTGGAAACCGGAATGGAATTTCAAACTGGATGACGTGAGTGATACCGCCGGGACCCTGAACGTAGATTCGCTGGCGAATACACGTCCCATCCACCAGGCGGCTGATACTCCGGCGCAGATTCAGGAACTGTTCGACGGAATCGCTTATGGCAAGGCGGCAGCGGTGCTGCGCATGCTGGAATCCTATTTAGGCGAAGAAACTTTCCGCGCAGGCGTAAACGCGTATCTGCAGCAGCATCAGTACGCGAATGCGACCGCGGACGACTTCTGGGATGCTCAAGCGAGAACTTCAAAAAAACCGGTCGACAAGATCATGCCCACGTGGGTCAAGCAGGCGGGCGCTCCGATTATCAACGTCAAGGCGCAATGCTCGAATAATTCCACGAGCGTCACCCTGGCCCAGCAGCGATATTACTTCGACCGATCCAAGTTCGAAACGCCCAACGATCAACTCTGGCAAATCCCGCTGTGCTTGCGGGGTTCGGCCAGTGGTAGCAATGCGAAGTGCGAACTCATGACCAAGAAAGAAGAAACCGTTACGCTGCCTGGCTGTTCAACCTGGGTTCTGACGAATGCGGGCGCGACCGGGTACTACCGAACGGCCTACCAGCCGGATGCGGTTCGGGCCGTGGCAAGCGACGCGGAAACGAAACTGACTCCCGGCGAGCGGATCGCACTGGAGAACGACATCTGGGCCTCCGTGCGAATCGGCCGCGAACCAGTGGGTGACTATCTGGCCTTTGCGCAAGGTCTGCAATCGGACCGCAATCGCGCTGTGGTGGAAGAACTGCTGGGAGGGCTTGGTTACATCGGCCAATACCTGGTCAGCGACAGCGATCGGGATGCATATCACACGTGGCTGCGCCAATATCTGGCTCCGGCCATGAAGGATGTGGGATATGAGCCCAAACCAGGCGAAAGCGACGAACAAAGGACCTTACGGTCAGACGTATTCCGTGCGCTGGGCTACGATGCCCGCGATCCGGAAACTCTGGAGGAAGCGCGCACAATCGCGGACAAAGCGCTGGCCGACCCGGCATCCGTCGACAGTGAAATTGCCGGTGGCGCCCTTGCACTCGCCGCGTTACATGGGGACTCTGCGTTTTACGATCGGGTGATGACCGCGATGAAGAATCCCAAATCGCCAGAGCAGTACTATACGTACCTCTTCACGCTTCCCCGATTCAGCGATCCGAAGCTGCTGCAGCGCACGCTGGATTTTGCCATCTCGCCGGAAGTGCGGTCGCAGGATGCGTTGCAGGTGATCACCAGCGTGATGAGAAATCCGGCTGGCCGAGAACTGGCTTGGGATTTCATACAGTCGCACTGGGACGCGGTTGCCAAGGCTGGAGGTCCCTTTGCCAGTGCCGAAGTCGTGGGAGCGACCAGCGTTTTTTGCGATGCAGGGTTACGTGATCAGGTGACGGAATTCTTTTCCGCGCACAAGATTGCAGCAGCGGAGCGCACCTACAAACAGTCGATTGAGCGCATCAACAACTGCGTCGATCTGAAGTCGCAACAGGAGCCGCAATTGGCGTCGTGGCTGGGACAACACGGCACTGCCGGCGGAAAATAGACAACGTGATGGCGACACGGCCCGAAAATCTTCCGGGCCGTGTTCTTTTATCCAAGCTCGATCGTATTCCAGGCGATCTTAGGGCACGATCGGCAGCACCAGATGAGAAGGCAGATCGGATGAGCAATAAATCCGCTGCGTCGCAGGAACAAAATCAGACGCAGTAGCCTGATAGATGCTGGGCACAAACTTCTGCGGATTGCGGTCGATCACCGGGAACCACGTCGACTGAACTTGCACCATGATGCGGTGCCCTTTCAAGAAGACGTGATCGTGATCGCGGAGAGGGACGATCCACTCAGTCGGCTTGTTTGGCGCCAGCGGAGACGGCTTCTCATAGCTCACAAGATAGCGGCCCCGGCGTACTTCCATCGCAATTGGTAGTTCGTAGCCGTTCAGAGACTGGGCGTACTGCCCGGGCTTCGGTCCTTCTTCGGGAGCCCAGTCATTCTTCTGCGCGTTCTCCGGATATACATCGATCAGTTTCACCACAAAATCGCTGTCGGTTCCAGAAGTCGAAGCGAAAAGATTCGCGGCAAGCGGGCCGGTAACGGTGAGATCGTGGTCGAGCGGTGCGCTGACGAACGAGAGAACATCGGGCCGGCGATCGACAAAGCGCTGGTCAGCTACCTCCCACGTGCGCCAGTCGCCCGCCGGATATGTGGGCGAGATGGGACGCTGGCGGTACGGCACAGGATTCGCGGGATCGGAGACGTATTCACGGTAGGCTTGCCCGGTTTTGGCTACGTCCGGCGGAGTGAATGACAGCGTCCCGTCCGCATGCAGATATAGCTTTGTCGGCATCGCTTCCTTCGGAGGCCATAACTCATAGGTGCGCCACGTGTTCGATCCACTCTGAAAAGTGCTGGCCTGCCACGCCGGCTTCGCGCCCTGCCCGTGCAGATAATAGCGGAAGAAGGGCGCTTCGATATTCTCGCGAAACTCGCGGGCAGTCTCGTGTCCTCCGAACGGAACGATGCCGATACTGTCTCCCTTGGGGCCCTGCCACTCACCGTGAAACCAGGGACCGGCAACGATAAAATTCGTGCGCTGCGGATCGCTCTCTTCGGCGTGACGAAAGATCTGCCATGGTCCCCACGGATCTTCCTGATCCCAAAATCCCGCAACGTTCAGGTTGGGCACGGTCGAGGCGTGAAGCTGGCGAACCCAAGCTTCTTTCTTCCAGAACTCATCGTAGTCGGGATGCTCGACGCTGGAGTTCCAGTAAGGAATCGAGCCGTGCAGGTATTTCTTGTTTATGTTCGAAAGCGGCCCCAGGTCGAGATACCACTGGTAGGTGTCGTAAGTTTCGAAATCGAAGTGCGTGTTCTTGTTCTTGTCGGCCTGCTCCATGACCGCATACTCAAAGTCATAGCTTTCGCGCAACGCGCCGTAGCGGTGGTCGTCGTCGTTCATCCATTGATCCACGGGCGAAGCTTGCTCGCTGATGGCCATGAGCGCCGGATGCGGATGAAGCAGCGTGAGCGCGGTCGTCAATCCGTCGTAGGAGACGCCGAACATCCCGACTTTGCCGTTATTGTTGGCGACGTTTTTCAAGAGCCACTCGATGGAATCATAAGCATCGGTGGTTTCGTTGGTGGCCTTCGGATCATTCAAATCGACCCAGGAAGAAAGGTTGAACAAGCCCTCGGACTTGAACCGCCCACGCAGATTCTGGAAGACGAAGATGTAGCCGTCTTGTGCGAGTTCCTTGAGCGAGGAAGGGATCTGCTCGGGCGGCTTGTCGGGAACGCCGTAAGGCGTACGGCGAAACAGAATGGGCAGCGGACCTTGCTGGTCAACAGGAGTGAGAATCGCGGTCTGCAGATGAACTCCGTCGCGCACTGGAATCATGACTTCCTGGAGCTTGAACAGCGGCTTCGTTGCGGGTTGCTGTGGAGTCTGTTGTGCGGCGGCAAAGATGGCAATCAACAAGGGCAACACGAATCGCAGAAGGGATGAACGCACCAGTTTCCTCCAGGCAGCTTCTTGAGATGAACCGAGGGGCGCAGTATATCAATCCGCGGTAGACTCGGGAAACTGCCGGGGAGGTACTCAACGATGTCTACTGTATTTAAGAAACCGATCCTCAGTCCGCTCATCTATAGAAACATCATCCGAACGACATTTTTGAAGAGAGAGCAATCATGAGCAAGTGCAAAGGCTACGCCGCAATGACCGCCAAGGCTCCCTTGGCACCCTATTCGTTCGAACGCCGCCAGCCTCGCGAGCACGATGTCGTCATCGACATCAAGTATTGCGGGATCTGTCATTCCGATATTCACCAGACGCGCGACGAGTGGAGTGACTACCAGGAAGAATCGATCTTCCCCATGGTGCCGGGGCACGAAATCGCCGGGGTGGTGACGGCGGTCGGCAGCAAAGTCACAAAACACAAGGTGGGAGACAAAGTGGGCGTCGGTTGCTTCGTCGACTCCTGCCGCACCTGCGTCGAGTGTCAAAGAGGGCTCGAGCAATACTGTTCCGTGCAAACCGTGTGGACTTATAACGGCCGCGACAAAGAGGGCACGCCGACCTACGGCGGTTATTCCGACAAAATCGTGGTCGACGAAAATTATGTGCTGCGCATGCCCAATAATCTGCCGCTCGATGCCTGCGCGCCCCTGCTCTGCGCCGGAATCACACTCTATTCCCCGCTGCGGCATTGGCAGGCGGGCCCGGGTAAGAAGGTGGCCATCATCGGTCTGGGTGGTCTTGGACACATGGGCGTTAAACTGGCGCATGCTCTGGGCGCTGAAGTCACCGTGCTCAGCCAGTCCTTGAAAAAACAGGCCGACGGAAAACGGCTGGGCGCCGATCACTTCTACGCCACTTCGGACTCGGAGACTTTCACCAAACTGGCGAACTCCTTCGACCTGATCATCAACACGGTTTCGGCGCAGATGGACTGGAATCAGTACCTGTCCTTATTGAACGTCGACGGAACCATGGTCGTGGTAGGCCTTCCGGAGAAGGACGTCCCCATCGGGGCCTTTTCGCTGACCGGGCGCCGACGCAGTCTGGCGGGCTCGCAGATCGGCGGTATCCGCGAAATTCAGGAAATGCTGGATTTCTGCAGCCAACACGGCGTGGCCTGCGACATTGAAGTCGTCCCATTCAGAAGGTCAACGAAGCCTACCAGCGCGTTTTGAAGAGCGACGTGCGCTACCGGTTCGTGATCGATATGGCGTCACTCGCCAAGGACTAACGCAGCTCGAACCGTCGTGCTTGCTCAGAATATTCGTCCGATGGAAAAGTTCACCCGGCTCTGGCCGGTGGGACTGACGCTGCCTGCCAGCGTGATCGGGCCGACGATCGTGTCCGCGATTACTCCCAGATTGAATGTGCCGCGCACCACAACCGGTCCGGGATCCCTTGCTGAAGTGCCGAAGGCTGCACCGGCCTCGTACCATCCGCCCCAGTAGATCTTTCGACCCGCCAGCGCGGGTAGACGATAAAGTTCGCGGCGAAATCCGAGCGATGAGTAAGCGTAGTGGTTGCCCAGAAATTCGTACGGAAGGTACGCCCCCAATCGGAACGGTCCCCCCAGCGTAAATACCTGAAACGGGCCGGCGGAGCCGCGGAAGGTAGTACCCCCGGAAATGCCGAGGAAGAGCGAAGTCTTCGGTCCAACCGGGACAAAACTGGAAGTCTGCACATCCAGTTGCCCAATCGGATGCGCCAGCCCCGGGCTTTGCAGCACGCGGGAGAGTGTAGCTACTATGCGAGTTCCGCTACTGGGCACCGAGGGGCTGTCCTGTCCATCCCAGACGTAGCGCGCGCGAAATTCGCCGGTGCTGCCGTGGACGCTGGGCAGGCCTGTGCTTCCGATCAGCGGACTGAGCTTTCCATCGAAGAGTTCATACCCGATGCGGAATTCGCTGCGGCGACTGGAGTTGTAGCCGATGTCAAAGCCGCCTCCAGCACGCTCGTCGCCGAACACCGCAACGCGAGTCAAGCCGGTGAATGAGTTGCGCGCAAACTTGGACGCAAAAGCGTACGGAGAAACAAACAATCGCGACTGGCCCAGAGGCTGGTAGAACTCGGTTGCCGCCAGATTACTTGAACCGAAAAGAAGATCGTTGCGCCATTCGCCGCCGCGGTGGGCGATGTCCATGAAAGTGACGCGCGCGCCCGCGGAAAAATCGAAGGCCGCCACACCGGAACCGTCCACATTAACGGCGAGGTCAACGAACGGCGGGCCATAGGATTTGTCGTGTGTCGTGACGCGGAGGGCTGGAACTCCATTCTGCGTAAAACCCTCGTAGCCCAGCCGATCGAACTGGCCTTCCCCGGCAATGCGGGTCAGTTGGGTGTCGAGTTTGGAGAGATCGAGCGGGCCCTGGAGCGCCTTGCCAAGCTGGTGCTGCAGCCTGCTATCTGTGTCAGGATCGGCGCCGGTGACTTCAACAGTCTCGATCCTCTCGGGCGGCCGATGTTTGCGCGCCGCGCGGGCCGCCAGATACTCCTGCCACTCCGCCGGGTCTTGGATGGCGTAGGGCAGAAGAACGGCAGACTGGGTAGCCGCGCTCTGGTGACCGAGTTCGACAAGTTCTTTGACGCGTGCGTAGTCCGTTACCTCGAAACCACCCATGCTTATGCTCACGGTGGCATTGGCCAGCGCCAGAGAGCGCCGCTCGTTCTGCGTGATCATGACGTCGACGGCGCGACTGAGCACGCCGGTGATTGTTTCCAATTGAGTCAGGTTGCCCGGCGGCAGGCGCAGTTCCACTGCGATCACGGCATCGGCATTCATTTCCAGGACGGTTTCAACCGGAATATTTTGCACCATGCCGCCGTCAGCCAACACGCGATCATTGATCTCCACTGGAGTAAATACTCCGGGGATCGCCATGGAGGCGCGCACAGCCTGGGCTAACTGGCCGTCGCGCAGCACGATGCCTTCCCCGCTTAGCATGTCGGTGGCTACACAACGGAATGGAATGGGCAGGTCGTCAAAGCTGGCAACCCCAGATTCGGGGAAAGCGATGCGATCGAGCAACAGTCCTACGCCATGGCCGGAGTTGAAGCCGTTGGGCCCCCTCAGACCGTGCTTCAGGCCGAGCGGAGCATTGATCAGAAAATCGCGGCGATCCTGCTTGCGGCGGTAGGAGATCTGCGTATAACCCGGCTCGGGAAGGAAGGCTTCGTCCCAGTCGATTTTTTCGACAAACTTCTGGATCTCGGCAGGCGACATGCCCGTGGCATACATCGCGCCAATGATGCTGCCCATGCTGGTCCCAGCAATCCGGTCCACCGGGATGTGGTTCTCTTCCATCCATTGGATCACGCCGATTTCGGCCAAGCCCAGCGCACCACCACCGCTGAGAGCCAGACCAATTCGCGGACGATGAGGAGGAGTCGGAGGTTGCGCGATGGGTGCGGTGTCCTGCGCGCGCAAGGACAGCGGCAGAACAGTAACCAACAAAAGGATAAGAGCAATTGGGATCTGTGCGGGCCGATCCGATTTCATCATGTGCTCCTGAGGTGCGGAAGCAGACCGTCGTCTAAGAGCTGATTTCAAGGTGAGGAAAAAAGGTTAGCAGGTTTGAGCCAAGGCAGTCAGCAATCCCCAGAGAAGGACAAAAAATCAGTTCGTTTTGGATGGCGAGGCGGGCTGCGCCGCACGCGCCTGCTCCACGACGTTGCGTATGGCATCGATGACGATGTCGGGACGATCCATCTGAATATAGTGCGAGCTGTTTCTTGCAATCCTCTGCGTCCCTCGTGTGGAGAGATGCGCTAACTCCTCCTGCATTTTCTCCCAGGCATCGTTGGTGGGCTTAGCGAGGTCGGGCGGGAGATCGGCGGACAGCTTGTCGGGGTCGTGCGAGAGCACAACCAGAGGCATGTCGCCCAGCGAACCGGTGGCCGCAGTCTGGGCGGCGCTTTCAGGAAAGCCTTGGAGTTCGGCCACGCCTTCGCGCGCTGTGTGCCAGTTACACTCGGCAGCGCGCTGCGCTGGTTCATCCTCGCACAAACCCATCAGCCGGGGAATGCCGAAGGGCATGGTGAATTCCAGGAACTCAGCCTCGCGCTTCCAGCTTCCTTCCATATTCTTGAGTTCTGGAGGAAAACGATTCTCCTGATCGGGATGGGAAGCATCGACCAGCACGATGCCCGCGACCTCGTTGCGATACAGGCTGGCGTAGAGCCGCACGTTGTATCCGCCCATCGAATGGGCGACGATCACATAAGGCGGGGCTATGGCCGCCGCTTGCAGCAACGCGTGCAACTCACTGGCGATCACTTTGCTGGTGCGAGGTTGCCAACTGGAGTCGCTGTAACCGATTCCAGCGCGGTCGTACGAGCATACCCGGGTGAATTTCGCGATCTCCGGCTGCACCCTGCGCCAGGAAACGTACGTGTCGCCCAGACCGGACTCGAGGATGACCGCAGGACTTCCCTCCCCCGTGCAGTCGATGTGCATCTTGTACCCGCCGACGTCGAAGACTCTGCCAGCCATCGAATTAAAGCGGCGGTCGCGGGCCTCAGAGATGTTCTCGTAGATCACTCCGGCAGCGCCGAAGATCAGCACGAACGCGAGCAGGCCGAGGATGATGCGGCGGGGCCAGTGGTGAGACGGTGCGGATGGAGGCGCTGCGTTGTGCATACAGGAACAGGGTTGCGCGGCGCGAGCGCCGCGTAATACTGGCAGGCATTTTACATGACTGCCGGTACAGTGATGCCCATGACTGCCAGGCACCGAATCAGCTCGCGGCGGACAACGGCCACCGTGGCCAGCAAGAATTGCTTTCGCTTCTCCACCGGTTCGCTGAGGATGGGATGGCGGTGGTAGAAGGTGTTGAAAAGCTGCGCGAGCTGGAAAACATGTTTGGCCAGGTACGCTGGCTCGGTGGTGGCGATGCACTTGTCGATCATGTAGGACGTTTTGGAGGACGCGAGCCACAGCTCCCAGAATTCGTTGCCGGCATCGCCGCTGAGATGATTCGCCAGATCGGCGGCCGAAATGCTGTCGGCTCCGCCTCCACAGAAAGTCTCCGGGTCGACTCCAGCTTTCCGGAAGATGCTGGTAGCGCGTACGACCGCATACTGCGCATAAGGTCCGGTCTCGCCTTCGAAGCTGAGCGCTTCTTTGAAATCAAAAGCGATCACCGACTGCTTGGTAAATTTCAGCATAAAGTAGCGCAACGCCCCGATGGCAATCTGCGTGGCAATCTGCTGGCGCTCCGGGTCGCTCAGTTGGGGATGGCGTGAGTCGACTTCTTTCTTCGCCGAGGCGATGAGCGTGTCGAGGAGATCGTCAGCTTTGACGCCGAAACCCTTGCGGCCGCTGACTTCAATGTAGGAGCGCGATTTGTCTTCATCGCTCAGGTTGTAACCGAGTTCCGCGGCACAGCGCGGGGTCAGCGCGACCATCTCATAGGAGAAGTGTGTGTAATGGCTGGCGGCCTCACCGTGGCCAAGTCCGCGCAGTGCTTCAATGACCGTGTTCTGCGCCTCTGACTGCCGGGCATCGATGACATTGTAGATTTCAGCAACGTCGCCGAAGTGAGGATGATCCTTCTCGCCATTCGCCGTGGAGATCCAGCAATCGTGCCCGTTGGGATAGCGGTAGAACTTGCTGTAGCCAAAGTCGCGCCCCAGCAACCCGAACTTCCACATGTGATAAGCAATGTCCTTCCCCACGTAACCAACCGTGCCGTTGGAACGAACAATCACCTTCTGATCTTCCTCAGTGATCTTCTCTTCCTCTGAGCCCCCCGTGCCCTCTGCGGTTGAATTTGTTTTTGCCGTGCCCGCCCGCCGCATCACCCAGCAGCCTTTGTTCTTGCCTTCGCCCTCGTAAGTAAGCACTCCTGTCTCTTTCAGCTTGATGAAAGCCGCGTCCCAAAAATGCAGGTGCAAAATTTCGCTCTCGCGGGGGAGAAAATCGTATTCGATGTCGAGCCGGTCCATGGTCTCAAGATGGCATCGCAGCACGGCCACCGAGATCAGGTCGGCGATCGCGGCGGTTTCCGTCGCCGCATCTTCGATGGCGTGCAAGGTTTGCAGGCGCAATTGCAGTTTCTGCTTGTCCGCCTCGTACCATTGCGAGACCTGGGCATACAGATCCCAGCAGTAATAGTCGAAGCGCGGCAGCCGGGTTAGAGCCTCGATTTCCGCGCGAGATTTCTTCTCGATGTGGATGAATCCGACGACCACATCGGCCACCTGTACGCCTGTGTTGTCGATGTAGTTCTGAATGTCGACTTCCCTGCCCGCGTTGCGCAAAAGCCGGACAAAGGTGTCGCCAAGAATGGCGTTGCGCAGGTGCCCGATGTGCGCGGCTTTGTTGGGATTGATGCTCGAGTGCTCGACCAGAATCTTGCCTGGAGAGATCTCGGCGGGCGGCGTCTGGTCGGCGGCGAGGGCAGCGGCCATCCATGTCCGGTCGATCCTGACGTTCAAATAGCCGGGAGGGGCAACCTGCAATTCGGCGATGCCTTGGATGTCGCCGATCTCGGCGCGAATTGCCTCGGCGATCTTCAGCGGCGCTGACCTCAGAGGCTTGGCGAAAGGAAAAATCGGAATTGCGAAGTCTCCGAGTTCTACGTTTGGAGGCTGTTCGACGACCACCCCGGGCAGGGTGGCGCCGGGATAGCGGCGCTGCAGACACTCCAGCACGCGCTGGGCAATACGATGTTCCAGATGACGATACAAGAAGTCCCTCTAAGCCATTGAAGAACAGTGATTTTACCAGAGTGGGCCGCAGGCGCACGTTTGACGGAGGATGATAGCTTCCCTATGATGAAAGTTTCTCGTCGTGGCCTTTGTGAAGCGTCCTCTGTGACCTCTGTGCCCTCTGTGGTGAAGACTTGGAATTTTATGCGCATTGCCTATCTTGAATGTTTTTCCGGTATGAGCGGCGATATGTTCCTGGGCGCGTTGATCGATGCCGGAGTTCCGCCACGACTGCTGGAAGAAACCGTGGCGGCGCTTGGCGTAGGCGCGCGACTGGAAATTTCGCGGGTCGTTCGCAGCGGCATTGCGGCGACCAAGGTGGACGTTTGGGTGGACGGCGAGAAAGACCTCCCACGGGAAGAATACTGGGCAAAGCAGAACGAGGAGCCGGCACTCCTTCGGCAGGCTCAGGGCAGGCTCTCGCCCGCGAAAGTACCACACGAGCACGGTCATCATCACGACCACGAACACGAACTTCATCACGACCACGAGCATTCCTCTGCACACGACGATACGCGGGCGGGAGCCTGCCCTGAGCCTGCCGAAGGGGCGCCCGCGCCACACACCCACTCCCACGAGCACGGCCGCGGGTTAACCGAGATTCGGGAGATCATCGGCAAGGCCGCGATCAGCAACTCTGCCAAGAAAACCGCCATCGCGATCTTTGAGGCCTTGGGGACGGCGGAGGCGAAGATTCACGCCACCTCCATCGAGAAGGTGCACTTTCATGAAGTAGGTGCGGTGGATGCAATGGTCGACATTGTGTGCGCGTCGGTGGGAGCAGAAGCTTTGGGAGTGGATGAGATCGTCTGCTCTCCGTTGAACGTGGGCGGCGGATCGGTGAAGTGTGCGCACGGTACGTTTCCCGTGCCCGCTCCAGCCACCGTCGAACTGCTGAAAGACGCGCCGGTGTACTCGACAGGAGTGCAGGCGGAATTGGTCACTCCCACGGGAGCCGCGATTGTGAAAACTTTGGCGAGGCGCTTCGCCGCCTTCCCCGAGATGAAGATTGAAAGGTCGGGCTACGGGGCTGGGTCGCGCGAGTTCCCCGGGCTTCCGAACGTCGTGCGGTTGACCTTAGGTGAGTCAGCGTCAATGCTCGCCGCGAAGACGGCGTCCGAAACTGTGACCGTCCTGGAATCGAATCTCGATGATTTAAATCCGCAAGTGTTTGGATACGTGATGGATCGTCTGCTCGAAGAAGGCGCATTAGACGCGTTCGGCATGCCCGTGCAGATGAAGAAAAATCGACCCGGGACGCTGCTCACCGTGCTTTGCAAACCTGAAGATGCGGGCAAACTGACGCAGTTGATCTTCATCGAGACCACAACGTTGGGCGTGCGACGGCGAGATGAGGTGCGGCAGACTCTGGCGCGCCGTTGGGAGAACGTAAGCACCGAATGGGGCGAGGTTCGAATCAAAATCGCCAGCATGAATGGAACCGTCACCAACTACGCGCCGGAGTATGAAGACTGCCGGCGTATCGCGGCCGAGCATCACGTGCCGCTGAAGACGGTGATCCAGGAAGCAACGCGAGCGTACACAAGTAGCGGTGAGAAATAGTATCCGATTACACGACCACATGATCGACGAGAAGATCAGCGACGTTCAGTCCAGCTATGACCTGGTAGCGGACGAGTATGCCCGGCGTATCTACGACGAGTTGCTGCACAAGCCGCTGGATTGTCGACTGCTCGACCGCTTCGCCGAGAGCGTCCGCAACGCGGGCGTTGCCTGCGATCTTGGTTGCGGGCCCGGACACATCGCCAGTTATCTCCAGGGACGCGGAATCCGGGTCTGCGGCATGGATTTGTCAGTGGGAATGATTGAGCGGGCCCGGCAATTGAATCCGGGGATTGAATTCAATCAGGGAGACATGCGGACCCTCCCTGTTAAGGACAACACCTGGTCTGGTATCGCAGCATTTTACGCGATCGTAAACCTGCCCCCCGGCGATCTAGTCCAGGCACTGCGAGAGATGAGGCGAGTCCTCGTGCCCGGCGGGCGGCTCTTGCTCAGCTTCCATATTGGCGAAGACTCATCGCAGGTCGAAGACCTTTGGGACTCTGGGGCCGCGCTCGAATTCCACTTTTTCCGCCTGGACACCGTGGCAGCCTGCATGCGCAGCGCGGGGTTCGAGATTGGGGAAATTATCGAGCGCGAGCCTTACGCCCCCGAAGTTGAGTATCAGAGCCGGCGAGCTTACATTTTTGCCCGAAAACCAATGACGAAGATCGCATCCGCATGACCAGAAAGTTCTACATCACGACCCCGATTTACTATGTGAACGCGCGGCCGCACATCGGCCATGCCTACACCACGATCGCCTGCGACACCATTGCGAGGCGGCAACGCCTGCTGGGCGCCGACACGTTCTTCCTCACCGGCACCGACGAGCATGGTCAAAAGATTGAGCGTGCGGCGCAGGCTGCTGGCAAAACGCCGCAGCAGTACGCGGATGAGATTTCGGCGGAATTCCGCAAGCTCTGGCAGCGGATGGGAATTTCGAATGACGACTTCATTCGCACCACGGAAGAGCGCCACAAGAAGCGGGTGCAGGAACTGTTCAAGCGCATTCGCGACAACGGCTACATTTACAAGGGCACGTACACCGGGCAGTACTGCGTCTCGGACGAACTCTACGTGGATGGCGCGCAGCCCGGAGATCCTTGCCCGACCTGCGGGCGCATCACGGAGACGGTGCACGAAGAGAATTACTTCTTCAAACTGTCGGCCTTTCAGGACAAACTGCTGGAGCTTTACCAGAATCCGGAATTCGTCCGGCCCGAGACCCGGCGCAATGAAGTGATTTCGTTTGTGCGTTCCGGCCTACGTGACCTGTCGATCAGCCGGTCGACATTTTCGTGGGGCATTCCCGTGCCCGGCGATCCCAAGCACGTGATTTATGTGTGGCTGGACGCGCTGGCCAACTACATCACTGCCATCGGCTACGGCTCATCCCACGCCGGCGCGCAGGAAGCTTTCAAGAAGTACTGGCCGGCCGACGTGCACATGATCGGCAAAGAAATCGTCCGCTTCCATTGCGTCTACTGGCCGGCATTCCTGATGGCGGCGGCCTTGCCCTTGCCTAAGGCGATCGTGGCGCACGGCTGGCTCCTGTTTGAAGAGAGCAAGATGTCGAAGTCGCGCGGCAACATTGTGCGCACCGAGACGATTCTCGATGTGCTGGGCGCGGATGCCCTGCGTTACTTCCTGCTGCGCGAGGTCGTATTCGGGCAGGACGGTTCGTTCTCGTTCGATGCTCTGGTGCAGCGCTACAACTCCGACCTCGCCAACGGACTGGGAAATCTGGCCAGCCGTACGTTAACGATGATTAACAGATACTTCAAGGGCGAGGTGCCTTACCCGTCGCACACAGCGTCGAAAATCCCTGCCGACGACGCGATTGCCGAGACGGCGCTAAAAACGATTCGCGAATTCGGCACGCTGTTCGATCAATTCCAGTTTTCCCGCGCACTGGAGACGGCTTGGGGACTAGTGGCGGCGGTCGACAAATATATTGTTGAGAACGAGCCGTGGTCGCTGGGCGAGAAGCAGGACGACGAGAGCCGGGCGCGCCTGGCCACAGTCCTCTACACCTCGGCGGAGGCGCTGCGGATTGCGACGGCGCTGGCGCATCCGGTCATGCCCGATGCCACAGCCAAGATCTGGGAGCAGATGGGACTCGGAGACATCAAGAAGCTTGCCCTGGCCGATCTGGCTTGGGGACAGTTGCGGCTGGGCACGAAACTCGGCGACGTGCGCCCGGTTTTCCCGCGCGCTGACAAAGGCGCAATCGAAAGGATGCAGCAGATGGAGGATCAGCAAAGAGGTCCCGCGGTGGAAGAATCGAAAGAACCGCCTGCACAGCCCCCAGTGGCGCAGGCACCGGCGAAGGCGCAGCCAGCCGCCACGCCCGCTGCGCCGACTGCGGTAGACGGCGGAAAAATTACCATCGACGACTTCGCCAAGATCGAATTGCGCGTGGGCGTGGTGAAGGTAGCCGAGCGAGTGCCCAAAGCGGACAAACTCCTACGGCTGGAAATCGATATCGGGACGGAAGTCCGGCAAGTTCTGGCCGGGATTGCGGAAGCCTATGCGCCCGAGACTCTAGTGGGACGCAAAGTAGTGATCGTGGCCAACCTCGCTCCGCGAAAACTGCGCGGCCTGGAGTCGAATGGAATGATCGTAGCGGCGTCGCTGGAGGGCGGAAAGCCAGTGCTGGCGAGCTTTCTGGAAGATGTCCCGGTAGGGGCGAGATTGAAATAGGCAGGAGCTCGGTGGGAGTAAGGGCAAAACCCGGCCGAGCTTTCGCTCGGCCGGACAGCCGGGGGCGGCTGTCCCCACACAAGCATGTTTGTAGATTCTCACGCTCATCTCGACGGCATGCAGTTCGACTCGGATCGCGAGCAGGTCATCGCTCGCGCCCATGAGGCCGGAGTGCGAACGGTGGTCGCCATTGGCAATGGCGACGGTCCTCCCAAGCTCGATGCCGGAATTCAACTTGCAGACAAGCACCCGTTCCTGTACGCGACACTCGGCATACATCCCCACGAAGCGAGATTGGCCTCCGACCATGCGTATGCCGAGATGGAGCGACTGGCACGGCATCCCAAGGTGATCGCATGGGGTGAGATCGGGTTGGATTACCACTACGATCATTCTCCGCGGGAAACTCAGAAGCAGGTATTTGCCCGGCAGATGGAACTGGCGGCAGCGGCGAAGCTTCCCATCGTGATCCACTGCCGGCCGTCTGACGGCAGCGACAGTGCATGGGAAGACTGCCTGGGGCTGATCAAGAATCAATGGGCTCCGAACGGGCTGGGCGGCATCTTGCACTGCTTTACCGGAAACTGGTCCCAGGCGAAGCGCGCGCTCGACATGGGCTTCATGATTTCCTTCGCCGGTAACTTAACCTTCCCCAAGGCGCAGCAGATTCGCGACGCGGCCCTGGAAGTTCCGCTGGACCGCATGCTGATTGAGACTGACTCGCCTTATCTGGCGCCGGTCCCACACCGTGGCAAGCGCAACGAGCCGGCCTTCGTCACGGAGACCGCGCGCAAACTGGGCGAACTGCGCGCGCTTTCCCTGGACGAAGTGGGCGAACAGACCACCCGCAATTTCTACAATTTTTTCAAATTGGCTGAAATGGTTGAAAGCAAAGTATCGCCACGTTAAAACTCGTACTTCTGGTACCCTCAAGAGTCAGATTCCCTTATTTCAGAAAGATTAGAAATGTATGCCCGATAACAGTTTCGATGTCGTGAGCAAGATCGATCTGAACGAGGTCTCGAACGCCATTCAGCAGGCGCTCAAGGAGATTCACACGCGTTTCGACTTGAAGGATTCGAAGTCGAATATCGAACTGGAAAAAGATGCGATCGTGCTGCATTCCGCCGATGAGTACAAACTGAAGGCCGTGAATGACATCCTGCAGCAGAAGCTGGTGAAGCGCGGGGTTTCCCTCAAAGGACTGACCTACGAGGCGGTCGAGCCGGCAGCGGGTGGGACTGCTAAACGCCGCGTCACCATGCAGCAGGGCATCGCCATAGAGAAGGCGCGCGAAATCGTGAAACTGGTAAAAGATTCGAAGAAGAAGGCGCAGGCCTCGATTCAGGGCGACCTGGTGCGCATCAGCAGCAAAGACCGTGACATGCTGCAGGAAACCATTGCTCTACTGAAACAGCACGACTTCGGGATTGACTTGCAATTTACGAACTACAGAACGAACTAAAGAGGATTTCACCACGGAGACACCGGGACACGGAGATGAGAAAGCCGTAAATGCGATTGAAACGTGTTGCTCTCTTCTCCGTGACTCCGTGTTTCCGTGGTTGAAAGAGTAGTTGGAATCCAAATTGAGCGCACCGGCCGCCATTAACGGGAAAGAGGTATTCGATCTGTTGCGGGACGATCTCGTCGCGCTGGAGGGCGAGTTCGGCCGCGACACGGTTTCGGGCGTTCAGGCTATCACCGAGATTGGCGAATATTTACGCGCGGGCGGCGGCAAACGAATCCGTCCTGCGCTGCTGCTGCTCTCCGCGAAACTGCTCGATTACACCGGGCAAGGCGCGGTCCGGCTGGGCGCCGTGGTCGAGATCATTCATACCGCGACCCTGGTGCACGACGACATAATCGATGAGGCCAAGACCCGGCGTGGGCGTCCCGCGGCCAATACCCAGTGGGGAAATTCGAAGTGCGTGCTCGCCGGCGACTGGCTCTACATGCAGGCCTTCAAGATCGCGGTGCAGGAGCGGAACTTCCGCATCCTGGACACCCTGATCGAACTCACGCAGCAGATGGTCGAAGGCGAATTGCTGCAGATGGAAAAGCTGCGCAAGCTGATCACGCTGAACGAGCACTTCGATCTTATTTTCCGCAAGACCGCGTGCCTGTTCTCAGTGTGCATGCGACTCGGCGCAATTCTCGGCGGCGCGACCACCGAGCAGGAATCGGCTCTGGGCCAGTACGGACACGACCTCGGCATGGCGTTTCAGATTGTCGATGATGTTCTCGACCTGACCGCGTCAGAAGACGTCCTGGGCAAACCGGTGGCCAGCGATCTGCGCGAGGGCAAGGCGACCATGGCGGTGATCCATGCGCTTGAGCGCTGCACCCCGGAAGAGCGATCCCGAATCGAGACTGTGCTCCGCCACGGGGCCTTCAACGGCGTAACTCATGCTGAGATTCTGGAAATCTTGCGGCGCTACGGATCTCTGGAAGCCGCAACGGCTCGAGCCGCGCACTATGCGGAATCGGCGCAGAAGTCGATTTGCACTTTCCCCGATTCGGAGATCAAACGCGCCTTGCTCTGGGCCCCGGAGTTCGTCGTCGCGAGAGAAAAATAGGGCTGTCCTCCGACTCGCTGCAGCCCATTTGCTTCCGTTCTCTTCTCTGCCAAGCCGTAGGAGAACCTGTGCGCCGGGGCACAGACCCCACCTTAAAACATGATTGATCGCGGTCACCAACTTCCGTGACCGGGGTTACAGATTTTCCCCCCAGACGATTTCAAAATGCGTGCAGTTGCTGGGAATGTTCGCCAGAGCGGAAGGCTAACGAGACGCACTGGCATGTGATGAGGCGTGGGTATCGCGACCTCAATCCTCTCCCCCCGGCACCTGAGAAAGGCAGGTCGCTGAGGGTCCTGTCCGCTGCGGACGAACCATCAACGAGAGACGGCGGCTTCAGTCGAAGCTTTAGACGAAAGGCGCCTTGGTTTTTCGACGCGCCGGCCCGGACAGGGCCGGAAGAGACTTCGAGTGCAAGCCGCTGTCTTGCTCACCCTGAACGAGGAATGTCCTCCTGAGAGACTCGCTCCTCGTGCAACAAAAGCCGGGCGTCGGTCCATCGGACCCGCCCGGCTTTGTTTATACTGAACCCTTTCCTGACCCTGAACAATCAAAGTTTTACCGAATCAAGTTCTGCACATCAAAGGCGCGTTGATCACTGCCTATGAACGACCTGCTCTCCATCATGGCGCGCCATGGCTACGCCCTGACATTCGCCTTGCTTTTTGCTGAGGCGATTGGCCTTCCCTTCCCGGCCGCGATCGCGTTGGTGGCAGCTGGCGCCGCGGTCGCATCCCCGACCCACACTCTTTCGGGTCCGGGGGTTCTTCTCGCTGCTATGGCCGCCCTCCTGATCGGCGACACGGTGCAGTTCTGGCTGGGACGTTACTCGGGATGGGCACTGCTTGGTCTCCTTTGCCGCCTGTCGATGAACCCTGAGACTTGCATTCTCCGTTCGGCCGAATCGTTCTACAAGCGCGGCAAAGTGACGCTGGTAGTGGCCAAGTTCATTCCCGGGATCAACACTATGGCAGCGCCGCTGGCTGGAAGCATGAAGATGCGATTCGCGCAGTTCTTGCGCCTGGATTTCGCCGGAGCTCTGCTGTATTCCGTGACCTACCTGCTAATGGGATATGTTTCGCGCGATTTTCTCGCAGCTACCTTGAGCGGCTTCCACGCGGCGGGGCGCGCCATGGAAATCATCGTCATCACCGCTCTCGTGGCGTATGCCATCTACCGCGCGGTTCAATTCCGCAGGTATAAAAGGTATCGAATCATGCCCCGGGTCCAGGTTCAGGAACTCGCCACCCGTCTCGCTTCAGATCAAGGCAACCGGGTGCAGATCGTCGACGTGCGCAGCCACGGCTACTACGACATCGGAGCCGAGCGCATCGCAGGCTCGATCCGCATCGAGCCCAACAATCTCGAAGAGGAGATTAAGAATCTCGCCAAAGACAAGGACATCTACCTCTACTGTACTTGAGCACGCGAAGCGACCAGCGCCCGGGTGGCGCATCTACTGCAGGAAAAAGGTTTCAACACGTTCGTGATCGTCGGCGGCTTGACCGCGTGGCGCAAGGCCGGCGGACACCTGGAGTCGGTGCCAAAGGACGATCTGGTGAAACTGCCGACGTTCAGTTAGTCATGGGGGTTCGCCAGCCGTAGATCCGGGCTCTTGGCTGGCGAGCGCAACTTTTCGTCGGCAACGGGTTGAAGCAAGAGTACGCATCCCGCGTGCCGGGAGACGCCCATGCGCCTGGTTGCCTCTTCGGTCCTGTTCATTGTCGTGCTGCTTGCGTTTTGGGAACTCGCAGCTTCCCCGAGCCATCCCGAAACATCCGCTGCCATCTACGATTCGAATCCGTCGCACATTTGGAACCGGCTTTACATAGCTTTGTTGACCCGCGAGGACCGGCACAGAAATCGCGTGGGGGAAGATTCGCTCGATCCACCGCTCTGGCGGGAAACGGAGCATCTGCTCTCGGAGCCCTCTCACCAGCTTGCGACACAGGTTCTCGATGAATTTCTGCGCACCCACGGCGAGGTTCTGCTGCACGACCCCGTGAAACGAGCTGTGTTGCAGCATGATTTGTGGGCGGTGTTCGATTGGTCCGTTGCACAGTTCCCGGCCGGGGATCGGCCCCGATACGACAAGCAGAAGCAGGAACTCCAGGTCCGCCTGGCCGAAGTGCTGCGGCGTCTTACGCTCGCGCCGGAGGAGATCAAGGCTCTCCCCGACAACTATGCGCAAGCGGTCGCCTCCGGAGCATTTGCCAAAGAATATGACGCCGCGAACCAGGAACGGCCTTTCCTGCCACCGGATTTGTTTGATCCCCACGGGCCGTGGGTGTGCATTCAACCTAGTCCGGAGGATTCTGGAGGCGTGGCGAAAATTCATATCTGGAACGTCTCGGGTCGCTCAGGCTTTTTCGCATTTGTACGCCTCCCGGAAGGCCGCAAAGCTACGATGGATTATTTCCAGACTCTTTGGAACTTTCCCCAACCGTGGGTCCAAGGACCAAGCTCTGCCACGGATCAGGCGCGAGAGAATCCTGACCTGCCTTCCTTTCCCGCCGGAACGGAGGTTGCGCTGGTCCGTCGGATGACGCTGTTCGACAATCAAGGCAATCTGGTTGCTTCCTCTATCACAGAAAGTGTGCAGATCCGTGTCTATCGTACCCTCACAACAACGGAGGAACGCAGCACCAACGGCAATATTGCCAATGTCATCAAGAACAGTGGACAGGCCTTTTTCGAATTCAAGCTCAGTCGGCCATTGCTCTTCTCGGGCAAGAACGGCGGCCTGCGCGCCGTCGCTCCCGATGAGAAAGAATTCTCGACCTTTCAGACACATGGGGACGACCCCATCGAAAGAAGTTCCGGCCGGCCGCAGTTCGCAAACCATGTGCCTCCTGAGCTGCAAACCTGCGTCTGGTGCCATTCGGGCGGAGGGGTGCGCTCTCTCAACAGCCGGAGCAGTCTGCTGAAGCCCAATCGGCTACAGCAGGAGCCTCAGAATACCGACTATGGACCCGTCTATTGGGAGGACGACGCAACCATCAGCTGGAAAGAGAATCATTACGACTGGGGCTTGCTGAATGGTTATTGGAAAAGCGGTCGGCCGCCCGCAGTTCCCTAATTCCCTGAGATCCGCGTCACGCGCCGAATTGCCTCAAGTGATGATCCATATGTTTGTACATGCCGCGGCTCCAGTCCTGCGGGGGGAGCGCGCCAAAGAGCGGATGCGGATGCCGGGTGCACTGCGCTTCTCCACCCTCATGAAATTGCCGAACCTTTAGCTTGAGTTGCTGCTGTTCTCGCAGAAAATCGCGCTGATCCGACACCACGAGTTTGGGGTCGGTGGGACTGCTCCGCGAAAATGGCTTCTCGTTCGTATAAATTGGCTTGACGAATGGCCCGATCAGCCTCCCAATGAAGATGCGCGGCGGATTGATTCGGCCCGAGGCCATATCGAGCGATGCGGAACAATGAGCCATCATCTGCGCCACGTCCATCTTCCCCACTGCCGTTGCGTCGCCGGCTGTAGCTTGTCGATGCGCGCGATCACCTCATCAACTGCCTCTCGCTGGAATAGATTCTTCATACTTCCCCCAAGATTGGCTCTTGATCGTCGAAAATAATAGCATTAAAGCAGACGGGGACTCTTCCAAGAACTTCTGCGACGAGAGTGTACAATTGGGGCGCTTTTGCCCAGATGCACATCTCCGCCAGTCGCGAGGAAAGCGCGTTGCCGATGGCGGCACAACCCCAGCCACTGGCTACGCCCGAAATCCAGCCCGGGATGAACCGAGTCCTTTTCCTTCTGGGTCTTTCGGTTCTCATCAACTACATCGATCGCAGCAACCTGTCGATCGCAGCGCCGCTGATCAAAGATGAGCTGGGAATCTCCGCGTCACAGTTGGGCACTCTGCTCTCGGCTTTTTTCTACACTTACGCATTGTTACAGATTCCCGCCGGTTGGCTGGTAGACCGCTTCGACGTGAAGTGGGTCTTCGCCCTGGGCCTTTTTATATGGTCTGCGGCCACGGCCGTCACAGGTGTTCTGCACGGATTTGTGGCCTTGCTGGCTATCCGCGTAGTTCTCGGCATTGGAGAGTCTGTCGCCTTTCCCGCCTATGGCAAGATTCTTGGCGGCCACTTCAAAGAGAGTCACCGCGGCTTCGCCAACTCGGTTGTCATCACCGGTCTGGCCTTGGGACCCGCGGTTGGCATGCTGCTCGGAGGGAACTTCGTTGGGCGCTTCGGATGGCGCCCGTTCTTCGTTGCTCTGGGCCTGGCAGGATTGCTATGGCTCGTGCCATGGTGGGCATGGATGCCGCGCAGAGCACCCGGTTCGCCCCGCATATCGGATCAGCCTGCCGGAATTCTAGCCATCCTGAGGCAGCGGTCGGCGTGGGGAACGTGCGTCTGCCAATTCAGTTTTAACTACGCTTCGTATTTTCTGGTAACCTGGCTGCCCTTCTATCTGATCCGCGAACGCCATCTCTCGATGAGTCAGATGGCGAAGGCGGGTGGATTGGTCTACGTGCTGTTTGCGATTTCGTCTACCGTCTTCGGAAAGCTGTCGGACCGCTGGATTGCTACCGGCGGCTCTCCCACACGCGTGCGCAAGACATTGGCGACCGTGGGAAATACCGGCATGGGCATTTTTCTGGCGGCGTCGGCCATTGCGCCGGATGCCGTTTTCATTTGGATGCTGGCGCTGTCAGGCGCGTTCATGGGTGTGTCGGCTTGCAACATTTGGGCGATGACACAGACCCTGGCTGGACCGCGGATGGTGGGCCGCTGGACCGGCGTGCAAAACTTTGTGGGAAATTTTGCCGGCGCGATCGCTCCTAAACTCACAGGAATTCTCCTGGACCGCACCGGCCACTTCTACTGGCCATTCTTCATTGCGGCAGCCGTTGTCTGGATCGGGGCTGTGAGTTGGATCTTTGTCGTCGGTCCGGTGAAAGAAGTGGACTGGGACAAGGATTCGCGGGGAACCCACGCCCTTGCTGCCTATCCCCCGCCGGGATCGTCTCGGCCGTAATACACTCTTTTTCATGAAGCGCGAAATCGAAGTCAAATTTCGAGTTGCAGATTTGCGAACGCTGGCCCGCAGGTTGCGCGCGGCAGGATTCCTGCTGGTGACGCCGCGCACCCACGAGATGAATACGCTCTACGACCTGCCCGGCGAAGTGTTGCGGGCGCGAAAGCAACTGCTACGGCTGCGAAAATACGGTTCGGCGTGGACGCTCACCCATAAAAGTGGTGGGATACGAGGCCGACACAGTAGCCGCGTTGAGTTGGAGACCGACATCGCTGACGGAAAAAAGATGGATGCGATCCTGCGAGGGCTGGGGTACGCACCGTCATTCCGCTACGAAAAATTCCGCGCCGAGTGGACCGATGGCAAGGGCCAGGTCGTCGTGGACGAAACACCGATCGGTAACTTTTGCGAGATCGAAGGTCCGCCGCGCTGGATCGACGTAACCGCGAAGAAGCTCGGCGTGAACGCAGGGGCGTACATCACGAAGAACTACGCAACGCTGTTCACGGACTGGAAGGAAGAGACGAAGGGTAAAGCCGGAGAGATGACGTTCAGAGCGGTGTGCAAGTCGTAGAAGACGTTGCTGGCAACGTCTCTACTGGCGGCGCCCGACCTTCCTACGCCCCGTGACACTTTTTGTACTTCTTCCCCGAACCGCAAGGGCAAGGGTCATTCCGCCCCACTTTTTCCTGCCCGCGCACGACCTGCTGCACGGGCTGCGCGTCCCCCGCGCCGGCCATGCGCGCTTGTTCAAGTTCGCGGCGCTTGCGGCGCATGAAGGCTTCTTCCAGTTCGTCGGCCGAGGTAGATACCATGCGCGACGGACGCCGTCCGTTGCCATCTCCGTCATGAGCGGAAGGCCCTCGCTCCGGCCCTTGCCCAACCGGTGCGGGCGGCGGACCACCCGCGCCAGCATCCGGCGGCCGCTCCAGGATCTGCATCAGATAGAGATACCGAACCGTGTCTTCCTGGAAGCGCTGCATCATCGCTTCGAACATGTCGAACGATTCTTTCTTGTACTCCACCAGCGGATCGTGCTGCCCATAGCCGCGCAGCCCGATGCCTTCTTTCAGGTGGTCCATGCTGAGCAGGTGATCTTTCCATTGCTGATCGATCACGCTCAGCATGATCATGCGTTCGTGATGGCGCATCGCGTCAGGCCCGATGAGCTTCTCTTTCGCGTCGTAGCGCTCTTTGAGCTTCTCGAAAATCGCGTCGCCGAGTTCCTGCCGATTCAGCGTATCGGCCTTCACGCCTTCGGCAAGGAAATCCACGCCGAAGCGGGTGAACACCGCATCTTTCAGCCCTTTGATGTCCCAATCCGCGGCGTGAGTCTTGGCTGGACAGTACTGCTCCAGCAACTCGCCGAGAATGGCCGAGACGTAATCTTCAAGAATGAGATCCTTCTGATCAGTCCCTTCGAGCAGGCGGCGCCGCAGGCCATACACAGCCTCACGCTGCTTGTTCATCACATCGTCGTACTCGAGCAAATGTTTGCGGGACTCGAAGTGCTGTCCTTCCACGGCCTTCTGCGCCGTTTCGATGCGGCGGCTAATGAGCTTGGACTCGATTGGCACACCTTCTTCCATTCCCAGCCGCTGCAGCAGGTTTGAGACCCACTCCTTGGCAAAGATGCGCATCAGGTCGTCTTCAAGCGCGAGATAGAAGCGCGAAGAGCCCGGATCGCCCTGGCGCCCGGCGCGCCCACGCAATTGGTTGTCAATCCGCCGCGACTCATGCCGTTCCGTGCCCAGAATGTGCAGGCCGCCGACCGCGGTCACTTCATCGTGTTCAACGTCCGTCTGCTCTTTGTAGCGATTGAAGGCATCGGTCCACTTGTCAGTCGGCACCGTGTACTCGTTGCCGTTGTAATAAAAGATGGAAGTCTGCCCATCTTCCTGCGGCCCTTCGATCTTGCCTTGCGCCACGCGCAACTGCTGTGCGATTCCCTTCTTCACCAGTTCCTGCTTGGCCATGAACTCCGGATTTCCGCCGAGCAGAATGTCCGTACCGCGGCCGGCCATGTTGGTGGCGATCGTAACCCTACCCTTGCGTCCGGCCTGGGCAACGATTTCGGCTTCGCGCTCATGGAACTTGGCGTTCAGCACGACGTGCTCCTTCAGGCCTTTTTTCTTCAGCAACTCAGAGAGCCGCTCGGATTTCTCAATCGACGTAGTGCCGACAAGCACGGGCTGGCCCTTGGCGTGGAGTTTCTCGATTTCATCTGCAGCCGCGAAGTATTTCTCTTTTTCCGTGCGGTAGACGACGTCCGGGTGCTCCAGCCGCAGCATCTCCATGTTCGTCGGAATCACCACGACTTCCAGCTTGTAGATCTTGTCGAACTCGGCCGCTTCCGTTTCCGCCGTGCCCGTCATGCCCGCCAGCTTCTTGAACATGCGGAAGTAATTCTGGAACGTAATCGTGGCGAGCGTCTGGTTCTCGCGCTCGATCTTCACGCCTTCCTTCGCCTCAATCGCCTGGTGCAGGCCGTCGGACCAGCGCCGCCCCGGCATCATACGTCCTGTAAATTCGTCGACGATGATGACTTCCCCGTCTTTGATCACGTATTCCACGTCCTTGCGATACAGCGCGTGCGCTTTGATCGCCGTCTCGACGTGATGCTTGAGTGGCCAGTTCTCCGGATCGGCGATGTTTCCAATCCCGAGCAGTCCCTCCACCTTTGTCCAGCCTTCATCGGTCACCGTAATGTTGCGGTGCTTCTCGTCGACCACAAAGTCGCCGGTAAGCTGCGCGGGTTCGCCCGGCGGACCTTCGATCTCCTCGCCCTTCTCCAGCTTGGGAATGATGCGGTTGACCTTGTAGTACTTGTCGGTCGACTCCTCACTGGCGCCCGAAATAATCAGCGGCGTGCGGGCTTCGTCGATCAGGATGGAATCGACTTCGTCGACGATGGCGTAATTGTGCCCGCGCTGCACACAATCCTTGATGTCAAACTTCATGTTGTCGCGCAGGTAGTCGAAGCCGAACTCATTGTTGGTACCGTAGGTCACGTCGGCTGCATACGCGGCGCGCCGCTCTTCATCGTCAAGATCATGCACGATCACACCGACCGTGAGGCCGAGGAACCGGTACAGCCGTCCCATCCATTCCGAGTCGCGTTTGGCCAGGTAGTCGTTCACCGTAACTACGTGTACCCCGCGCCCGCTGAGCGCGTTGAGATACACCGGCAGAGTAGCGACCAGAGTCTTGCCTTCGCCGGTCTTCATCTCCGAGATCGTCCCCTGGTGCAGCACCATGCCGCCGATCAACTGCACGTCGAAATGCCGCATGTGGAGCACACGCCATCCCGCCTCGCGGACCACAGCAAAGGCCTCTACCAGAATCTCTTCGAGGACTTCCTGGATAGCTTCGTACTCCTGTTTTTCAAACTGCTTCTGCTGGTCAAGATCGGGCTCGTCCTCGGCTCCCGGCTCGGGGGCCTCGGCTTGCGGACTCCTGGTAACGTGGCTCAGCCGCTCCTGAATGCGCTGCCGGAATTCGTCCGTTTTGGCGCGCAGTTCGGCGTCGCTGAGCTTCTGGATCTGCGGCTCAAGCGCATTGATCGCCTGGACCTTCGGCATCAACGATTTGATGACCCGTTCGTTCTTGGTCCCAAAAACCTTGCCTAGTAGCTGATTAATCAACCGGAATTCCTTCAGGGGGCAGCACGCCCGAACATACCTTTAAAGCCTAGCACATTCGATGCGCGCACAGTCCGCGACGAAGCGCGCTGGGCGCACCTCCAGTATAATGGCGGCGTCAGTCGCTGGTCACGGAGGCTCTCATGACTGCACGCCTCTCTTCGCTGGTCCTTTTGGCCGCGCTGTTGGCCCTTCCTGCAAACGCGAAGGAAAAAAAGAAATCCTCGCTGCCGGAGTATGTTTTGAGGGCCACCACGGTGCTGGTCGTGGTGAGTCCCGATGCGGGCGAACCGCTCGACCAGCCCATGACGAACGCAACTGCCCGCGAGAATGTCGAGCAGGCACTGATGCAATGGGGTCGTCTGCGCCCTGTGATGGACGGGCAGGAGTCCGATCTGGTCATCGCGGTCCGAACCGGGAACGGTAGGGCCGTACGGCCAACGATTAAGGGCGGACCCATTGACCAGCGCCCGGGAACGGTGCAAACCGGTGATGGCAGCATCCGCATCGGCGCCCAGCAAGGTCAGCCCCCTCCGCTGAGCGACCCGGGCATGGGACCGCAGAATGGTCCGCGCATCGGCAACGAGGTCGGAGCATCCGAAGACACATTCGAAGTGTATCGCGGCGGTGTGCAATATCCGCTGGATTCGTCGCCGGTCTGGCGCTACATCGCCAAGGACTGTTTGCGCCAACCTGGGGTTACAGCCGTGGAAGAGTTCCGCAAAGCGATCGCGCAGGCGGAAAAACCGCAACCTCCCAAGAAGCCCTGAGGAAACGCGCTCCCGCGCTCATGTTCTTAGAATAATTTTATCTTCCCACCGACCTGAATATTGTTAGGCGCATGGGCAGTAGTGGGAATTTGAAACGCGAATCGCGTCGCACACACACTGCGGCCTAGTGCGCTTTTCGTGTATATTCGCCACGACCAATGCCCACCTTCTACGATCGTTTTGTCGAATGCGCCCAGCGCTGGCCTGACAATGTCGCGCTGGAGCTTCAGCGCCACGATCTTCTCGAAAGCTGCACGTACTCCGAACTTCGCCGCATGGCCGAATCCGCGGGCCGATGGATTACGGAAAACAGATTCCCTCACGGATCGCGGCTGGCAATCCTGGCCGACAATCACCCGCGCTGGGTCGCCGCGTACCTGGGAATCATCGCCTCAGGCTGCGTCGCCGTTCCCCTCGACACCGCCCTGCACGACGATCAGGTCACCAAGCTTCTGAACGACAGCGGCACGTCAGCGGTCTTCTGTGATGCGAAACATGTTCCGGTCGTGTGCCCTGCGGCCACCGAACTGAAACTGGGTCTCATCCTCATGGACCCGGACCGCATGACCGACCATTCCATCCAGGAACGTTGGCTGGGCAATCTGCCCGCGATCTTCGACGACGGCCCGAGGAACTTCAAAGCCGCCGCATCAACCGAGGACGATCTCGCATCCCTGCTCTACACCTCGGGCACGACCGCCGATCCCAAAGGCGTGATGCTCACCCACGCCAATTTTCTGGGCGAAGTCGAGGCGGTCTTCGACTGGGTCGATCTCGGCCCATCGGACGCATTGCTGGGCGTGCTGCCCCTGTTTCACGTGCTGGCGCAGATGGCCAATCTGCTGCTCCCGCTGGTCAAGGGCTCGCGGGTTGTGTATCTGGAAACGCTCAACACCACTGAACTGCTGCGGGCTCTGAGCGAGCGCAACATCACTGCATTCGCGGTCGTGCCGCAATTCTTCTACCTGATTCACGAGCGTCTGTTTCAGGAGATCGCGAAACGGGGGGCGATTACGCAGAAAGTTTTCGCCGCGATGGTTGCGCTCAACCGCACTCTGCGCAAAGTCGGGATCAACGCGGGCCCCATCTTTTTCCGCAAAGTGCACGACACTCTGGGACCAAGAATGCGCTACCTGGTCACTGGCGGTTCGCGCTTTGACCCGGCCATCGCGCGAGATTTCCATGCTCTCGGCATCGACGTTCTACAGGCTTATGGCCTGACGGAAACGACCGCCGCTGTCTTCGCCAATTCACCCCACGATAACGAGATTGGCTCAGTCGGCAAGGCGATGAAAGGCGTCGAGGCCAAAATCGTCGACCCACAACCGCAGGAAGATAGCCCTGCGGTCGGAGAGGTGGCTTTGCGGGGCGCTGTGGTGATGAAAGGCTATTGGAACCGTCCCGATGCGACCACGGCAGTCGTCCGCGACGGATGGTTCCTCACTGGCGACCTCGGCTATTTCGATTTGCACGGCCACCTGTTCCTGACCGGGCGCAAAAAGGAAGTGATCGTTCTCAGCAATGGCAAGAATGTTTATCCCGAAGAGATCGAAGCCCACTACCTGAAATCGCCGTACATCAAGGAAATGGCGGTGATGGGGATCGAAGGCAAACCCGGCGAAGGTGGCGACCGCCTGCACGCGGTGATTGTCCCGGACTTCGACGCACTGCGGCAACGCAAGATAGTCAACGCGAAGGAAATCATCCGCTTCGACATTGAAGGCCTGGCGCCCGGCATCGCCTCCACCAAGCGCATTGGCAGCTACGAAATCTGGCAAGAGGATTTGCCCCGCACCACGACCCGCAAAATCAAGCGCTTCGAAGTCGAGAAGCGGGTAAAAGCACATCAGGCGAAGAAGGTTTCCGACGATTCGGAACTGCCGGTGGAGAAACCCCTAACCGCGGACGAGACCGCTTGGCTCGATCAACCGGACGTCCAGCGCGGTCTGAAGATTGTCCGCGAAACCGCGCGCCCAGCGCCGCTCACCCTGCGGCCTACTCTCAATCTGGATCTCGACCTCGGCTTCGACTCTATGCAGCGCGTCGAGTTGCTCAGCCGCCTCGAAGAAGAACTCGGGGGCAACGTCGAAGAGTCGCAGCTAACCGAGATCTATACCGTCCGCGACCTGGTCGATGCCGTCCTGCAAAGCGCGGCCAGCGGCGCGGGCGGTCCTGGGACGCGCGTCACTTTCGCCGGATGGAAATCCATCCTGGCCGAGAATCCCGACGACCCCGACGTCCTCGCGCTAGCTCATCCCAATCGAATCAACGACACGTGCTGGTACCTGTTTTCGAGACTGATGCAAATCGTCGCTGTGGACCGCTTCCATTTGAAAGTGATGGGCCTCGACAAACTTCCCAAGACTGGCGCTTACATTATCTCGTCCAACCATCAGAGTTATCTCGATCCGCTGATCCTGGCGAGCATTCTGCGGGCGGATGTGTTTATGAGGGCTTTTGCCGTCGGCACCAGCGACATTTTCGGCAAGGGATTCATGCGCCGCGTGGCGCGCTCCATCAAGGTCATGGTGCTCGACCCGGACGCGAATTTAGTTCCCGCCATGCGCGCCGGCGCGTTCGGACTGCGGCAGGGCATGGCGCTCGTTCTCTACCCCGAGGGCGAACGCTCGATCGATGGCACGCCCAGAATCTTCAAGAAAGGGGCGGCGATTCTTTCGATTCACTTGCAGGTGCCGATCGTTCCGGTGGCGATTGAAGGCTTTTATCAGGCGTGGCCACGAAACCAAAAATTCCGGGGCTTCACGCCGCTGAAGATGGTTTTCGGCGACCCCATCTCTCCTCCGCCAGAGTCCGAGGCGTCAGAAGAAGCGTACGAAAAACTCACTGCCGACTTGAAAGCACGAATCGTTGGGATGTGGGAGACACTGCGAAAGCCGCGGTGATGCGGGGTTCAGGCGCCCGCGCCCCTGGCCTGTCCGCCGAAAACAGCGGTGAAGCCGTTCAGGACGAGTGAATCGTAGCGGCTCCCCGCGCGTTTGATCACTTCCTGTCCAGCCTGCGCGGGCGACATCTTCGCGCCTCTTTCCCCGCTGGTCAGAGCTTCATACTCTTCCGCGAGAACGAGCACTTGAACCTCGAACGAAGCATCGTCGGGCTTGCCGCCATTTTGCCGCAGCTGCCGTTCCGAAAGAAAAATCGGGATCGCCCGGCGCAATGACCCGCTCATCGCGCCGGCTTTCGACTGCGCCTTGCCGCGATTCTGCATCGCCTGCTGCAATTCTTCCTGGGATACCTGCGCCGCTTTGCAGAGAACTTCGTTGCTGATTCCCATCTCCTTCATGTTGAACAGCAGCGCCGCCGTACAAATGTCTTCGACGCTGCCCGCGTCCAGCCCGACCGCTTCCGCAATTTTGGTGGCGCACATCGAAATCCGGTAGGCATGCGTTTCGCTATGTTTTTGGCTAGCCAGAAAATTCTGCAGGATCACCAGCATTCCGTCGTAGCCGTCTTCCATCTCCCGCAGCGTTTTCTGATTTCGCTCGTAGAGCGTTCCGGTCGCGTAACCCGCTATCATCAGCACTCCGCCCCACAACGTGAAGTCGAACCAGCGGGCATCAAAGGGAAGTTCCACGCGCCGCGTAAACATCGCCGGATTCATGCATGCCAGCAAAACCACCAACACCACGCTGGCAACCGCAGTGAGCGTGGCGTGCCGCCGTCCAAAGTGATATGCGGAAAACAGGGTCGGAAGAAAATAAAAAACCAGAGCCATCCGCTGCGAAGCAACCAGAAAATTCAACACCGCAGCAATCGCCACCAGAAAAAGCAGAAGCAAGAGTTCCGGATTGATCTTGCGCACAGTGCCTCCGCGGGGGTTAGAGGTACCAAAACCCGAAGCCCAACCGACAGGAACGTCAGGTCGCTAGCTTTCCCGTTCCTCAATATTTTCGAGTCCCCTCCAGAGAACAAACAAATTACGGAGGTAACTGGGCTGGGGCTCTCCTACTTTGCGCGAGGATGCGTCTGATCGTAGACCTGCAACACATGCTTCATCGAAAGCTGCGTGTAGCGCTGCGTCGTGGCCAGACGCTCGTGGCCGAGCAATTCCTGAATGGCGCGCAGGTCCGCGCCCTCTTCCAGCATGTGCGTGCCGAACGCATGGCGCAACGTATGAGGATGGACGTCCGGCGAAAGCCCCTTCGCAACCGCAATCTTTTTGATGATGCGGCCCACGCTGCGGGTGGTCAGCCGCCCGCCGCGCTGGTTGATGAGCAGCGCCGCTGTGTTCTTGCGCGTTTCCGCGAGAGTCGCCTGCCGGGCCGGAAGATAGGCCGCCAGCGCACCCTTCGCCGAATCGCCAAACGGAACATACCGTTCCTTCTTCCCCTTCCCGCGAATCAGGATCGCCTCCGCGCTCAAGCGAATGTCGTCGAGGTTGATTCCGGTAAGCTCCGAGTTACGGATGCCGCACCCATAGAGCAGTTCGAGCATGAGCCGATCGCGCTCGGGAAACGCCACCGCCTCCGGCATTGGCCCATCGAGCACGGAGTTCATCTCCTCGATGGTGGGGACGCGCGGAAGTTTCTTAGCCAACTTCGGGGTCGCCACCAGCTTGGCGGGATTCTGTTCGACTACGCCCTCGCGCGCCAGCCAGCGATACAGCGACCGCACCGCCGCCAGAGACCGCGCCACGGAAGTTTTCCCCAGTCCCTTTTCGTAAAGCTGAGAGAGAAATCCGCGAATCGCAATGTGGTCGATCAATCTCCATCCCCGCGAACCAGCGTAAGCAGCGAAGCTTGCCAGATCGCCGCTGTAGGCCTTGATGGTGTGCGGCGAAGCGTTCCGCTCCCGCAAGTGGCGGAGGAAGTCGGCCACGGCCTTTTCGACGGTCGTGCTTGTTTTCTGCATACCGATCTATTTCGCCTTGGCCCTCGGATGATGCTTCTGATACACCGTCCGCAACCGATCGAGCGCCAGATGCGTGTACACCTGCGTAGTCGAAATATCCGCGTGGCCCAGGATTGTCTGAACCGTGCGCAGGTCCGCACCATTTTCCACCATGTGCGTCGCGCACGAATGCCGCAGCATGTGCGGCGACGCGTGCCGTCCGGAAGCAACCGACGCTGCTCCCACCATCTGCCAAACTCGCTGCCGCGTCAGTTTACGGCCACCCCGTGCGATAAACAAAAACGGCGAATTCGACCGAATTCCATCCTTAGTCGTCTGGGCTGGGTGCCCGACCCTTCTCACGTTCTTTGCGAGAGAGCCTGCCCTGAGCTTGTCGAAGGGGTGGGGATTTTTCGATCCTTGCCTGTCGGCCAGCACTAGACGCCCCTGCGCCAGATATTCGGAAAGCGCGTCTTGCGCCGGCTTGCCCAGCGGCACGATGCGCTCCTTGTCCCCCTTGCCCCGCACGATCATGTATCCCGATTCCAGCTTCAAATCTTCGAGCGTCGCGTTCACCATCTCCGACACCCGCAGCGCCCCCGCGTATAACAATTCCAGCATAGCCCGGTCGCGAGCCGCCAGTGCCGCCGCGTCCTTGGAGTTGCGATGCCCGTTCGCGAGCAACGCCAGCGGAGACGCCAGAATCGACTCGACTTCGTCGCGCGCCAGCGACTTAGGCAACACCTTCCACTGCCGGGGCGACTCTATGTTCAGCGTCGGATCGTGCTCGATTCTCTTATCGATCAGCAGGTAGCGGTAGACATGACGGAGCGCCGAAAGCTTCCGTCCCACGCTGCGCCCGTCCACCTGATTCGAAAAAAGCTGCTGCAGAAATTCGCGCACATCGCTGCGTCGGGCGGTGAGCAAAAGGCGTTTCGGTTTTTCCAGGAACTCGGCAAATTGGAGTATGTCGGTGGTATAAGCGCTGATCGAAAGCCGCGCCAGTCCCTTCTCGACGCGCAGGTAATCGAGAAAGGCGGAAAGCACGCGCGAGTTCGCCTCGGAAGCCATGACAGAAGAAGAGATTCAGTATGCCCGTTATCGGACGCGAGAAAAAGTGATGAAGCGGATACGGAATGAAATCATTTCGTAGAGACACAGCTTGCTGCCCCTCTCCCGTACCCGGTCACCAGCCGCTGACCAGCAACCGGTGCGCCGCGCGAAACCCACATTTCTGATATTTGTCATACGCGCCGGCTGCGCGATCGCGAATCTGTTCGTTGTTCTCCCCCGCGATCCAGCCGTCCAGCGCACTTTTCAGCGTGTAGGCCTCCGGCGCCATCAGCCCCGTGGTCCACAGCAATGGATAAGCGCCCGAGGCTCGCACCGCCTCCGCGAAATATTGTTTGCTCGCGCAAGCTAAGACTACCGCGTCGCGACGAACCGAGGTTTTCTTGCGGGGAAATTGCAGAAGTTGAAAATCCATCAACCCGTCGTGGCCAATATAGGCCACAAGGTTCGCACCGCCACGGGTCCGCAGCTTCAACGTTCCAGACCCAGCGGCCACACTTACCGCCTCCGGATCATCTCCCGCCGCTGAGGCTAGAAAATCAAGAATCGCTTGCCGGATCTCACGGCCGCGATACGCGTCGGCCACGAGATACACATTCGTCGCTCGATGCTTAAACACGCAGCGCTCGAGAATCTCCGTCTTCGGTTTCTCACTACAGACGACCCGCTCCCAGTCCGCACTGCGTGCGAAAAATGTCCTCACGCCGTAGGCCGACCCCCAGTACAGATTGTGTTCCGGGTCTTCGCCGTTCCCGAGCTTCGCCGGGACTGGGATGATGCCCTGGCTCTGATTGTCGGCAAGCGCGACAAAAACGTGAACCGTGCGCGGCGCCGAATCCTGAGCCGATGCAGCGCTTGCCGCCAAGTAGAGCACAGCACAAACGACCCTTGCGGACCTGATACCCCTTATCAAGATCCCTCCGCGCCGCCCACTTCCCGCAACAATTCCACGGCATACAGCGCCCCTTCCGGCGTTTCTTCATGCTTGAAATAAGCGAACACATCGCGCCCTGCAGCGACGTGCTGCCCGATGCGGTCGATCATCGAGCGCCGTTCTTCCCCGGTGTAGCTCGGCTTGCGAAAACGGTAATAGACAAAAGCGGCAGTAGCGACTTCAGGCGTAGTCAAAGTCTCGGTTTCGGCAACACACAGCGCCACATTGCTCGACTTCAGCAGATCCCATGTCGAGTCGGCGAACCATGAGGCATGCCGAAATTCAAACGCCGCCGGCACGGTGCGCGGCAGGATCGCCAGAAAGTCCTTGAGCAGCGCCGCATCCGCCTTCAGATTCGGCGGAAGTTGAAACAGCACCGGTCCCAGCTTGCCCGCGGCGGCCAGTGGCTCAATGGTCGCCAGAAATCGCGGCACAAAATCTTCCGCGCCCTTGAGCCGCTTGATATGCGTGATGACCTGATGCGCCTTGATGCCGAAACGAAAATGCGCGGGCGTATCTTGCAGCCAGTTTTGGATGGTCGACTCTTTGACAAGCTGCCGGAAGGTAAAATTCACTTCGACCGTATTGAGTCGGTCGGCGTAGTGATTCAGAAATTTTTTCTGCGCCAGCTTGACGGGGTAAAAATCAGGCTTCCAACTCGGGTAAGCCCATCCCGACGTTCCGGCGTAGACTTGTGGCATAACGTTCGAAGCGCCCCTCGTTCCACGGCTGACAAATCTGAGCCGGTCGAGACCGGGATTATACCTTGCGAGACTTCTTCCGCACCGGCTTCTTCGGTCCAGACTTTTTCTTGAGTGCCTTCCGCGGCCGCTGCGCCTCCTCGTCGGCTTGCGCTGCGATCTCGATGCGCTCCGGCTCCTTGGCCACAGCCCCAGCTTTCAGATCCGGCAGCCGCTGCTTCAATGTGATGACCGGCGCAAACAAGTCGCCGATCTTCTCAAAGCGTGAAACCACTTGCGGAGCTTCGAACACCAGCAGGCTGGCATCCTTCTTTTTGAAAGTCCGTTCCACGTCCTCCCACTTCACCGGCGTCGAAACCGTGGGATGCTCGCGCGCGCGCAACGAATAGACCGCAATCGTCGTCTTGTGTTCGTCGTTCTGGCTCCAGTCCACCAGCACTTTGCCGGTACGAAGCGTCTTCTTCATATCGGAAACGACCAAATCCGTATGATCCTGCTCCAGCAGTTGCGCCAGCGCGTGCGCAAACGTCTTCGTCGCGTCGTAAGTCGTCGGCGTGTTCAGCGGAACATAGATCTGCAGTCCCTTCGAACCAGACGTCTTCGGAAAACTCCGCAGCCCAAAATGCTCGAATATCTCACGCAGCCACAGCCCCACCTGGCAGCATTGCACCATGTTCGCCGGCGGACCGGGATCAAGGTCGAACACCATCTCCGTCGGGCATGTGATGTCCTTGGCCAGCGCCAGGGACGGATGCAGTTCGAGGGCCGCCAGATTCGCCAACCACACCAGCGTGGCCAGATCATTCGCCAGAACGTAATAAACGGTGCGCCGGTTGCCCTCGCTCCAGATCGGCGCCGTCTTCACCCACTCCGGCCTGTACTTGGGGGCGTTCTTCTCAAAAAACGGTTCGCCCTCCACGCCGTCGGGATATCGCTTGCGCGTCAGCGCACGTCCCGCCAGATGCGGAATAATCGCCGGCGCGATCCGAGCGTAGTAGTCGATGACCTGCTGCTTAGTGAATCCCGTGGCGGGATAGAGCACCTTTTCGAGATTGGAAAGCTTGAGGTGTCTGCCCTGGATGTCGATGGCCGAGTCGGTCAAATCGCGCTCCGTCTCCATTGTGCAACAAAACCCAGCCGGTGTCCGGTGCAGCCTGATCGTGCGAACAGGACAGCGGGCTGTTTTCAAGACGAGGCAAAGGAGCATGCCCGGGCTATAATTCGCCGCTTCGGTTGTGTAGAATGAGCCGCACGTATCCTCTCACCTGTCGACTGCAGCGGCTCTGCCCTAAACCGCCGCAGGCAAAGCAAACGCCAAGTGGCAAATTGGGGCACTACCGGAACGCCCTCGCGTTTGACAACTTCCCTTCCCCCACGTACTTTCAAACTTCTGCCCTGCTGGTCCGTCCAACACATGTCTATCGAAGAAGATGCTCGTCCAACCGTCGGAGGCCCGATGAAACACCATACTCTGAAAACCGCCATTGTCGTCCTTCTTCTCTCCGCCTTTGCTCTGGCGCAAGACCTCGCGTCCTTCGAAAAGCGCATCACGGTGAAGAAGTTGCCCAACGGCCTTACGCTGGTGATCTGCGAACGACCCGAGGCTCCCGTCTTCTCCTTTTTCACGCTGGTGGACGCCGGTTCCGCGCAGGATCCCATGGGGGCCACCGGCCTCGCCCACATGTTCGAGCACATGGCGTTCAAGGGCACCGACAAAATCGGCACCACCAACTACGCGGCCGAAAAGCCCGCGTTGGAGAAGGTCGAAGTCGCCTACGCCGCTTACATTGCCGAGCGCGACAAGACCGTTGGCCGCGATGAACCGAGGTTGAAGCAGCTGGAAAAATCCTGGAAAGACACCATCGCTGAGGCCGACAAATACGTCGTCAGCAACGCATTCGGCAAAATCGTCGAACAAAATGGCGGCGAGGATATGAACGCCAACACCAGCTATGACGAAACCGCCTATCATTTTTCGCTGCCGGAAAATCGCCTCGAACTTTGGGCATACCTCGAAACCGAGCGCTTCCTGCATCCTGTGATGCGCGAGTTCTATAAGGAACGCAACGTGGTCATCGAAGAACGCCGTCTGCGCACCGACAGCAACCCCATCGGCCGTCTGGTCGAGCAGTTCACTGCCTCCGCGTTTGAAGCTCACCCCTATCATCGGCCGACGGTAGGCTGGATGGCCGATCTGAACTCGTTTTCCGCCACCGACGCGCAAAACTTCTTCGACCGATACTACGTGCCCGCCAACATGGTGGTCGCCGTCGCCGGCGATGTAAAGGCTTCGCAGGCGATGCCGATCCTCGAGAAATATTTCAGCCGCCTGCCCGCGCGCCCCCAGCCCGACGAGACCACAACCACCGAGCCTCCGCAAAACTCGGAGCGCAAGGTCGTGCTCAAAGATCGCTCGCAACCGCTTTACCTCGAGGGTTACCATCGCCCCGATTACCGCAGCAAAGACGACGCCGTTTTCGACGCCATCACCGACCTGATGTCGGAAGGCCGCACCTCCCGTCTCTACCGCGCTCTGGTACGCGACAAGAAGATCGCATCTTTCTCCGCTGGCTTCAGCGGCATGCCCGGCACCAAGTACCCGCACCTGTTCGCGTTCTACGCCGTCCCGTTGCCCGGACACACCACGCAGGAAATGGCCGACGCCATCCATGTGGAAATCGACAAGATCAAGAAGGAAGACATCACCGACGACGAACTGAAGATGATCAAGACTCGCTCCAAAGCCAACCTGATTCGCGGACTCGCCGACAACGAGGGCCTGGCCACGCAACTTGCGACTTACCAAACCCGCTACGGCGACTGGCGCGAGTTGTTCCGCTTGGTAGACCGCATCGACCAGGTAACCAAGGCCGACATTCGGCGCATAGCGAACGAGATCTTCGTCGACACCAACCGCACCATCGGCGTGATCGAAAACTCAGGTGGAGGCGGTGCTCCCGAGGGAGGCGTCCAACCTTCCAATGACTCCGCCGATCAGGGAGGTGCGCAATGAAGAAATCTCTTCTTAGCATCTTGCTGATAGCTGTCGCCGCGACCTTCGCAACTGGTCCCCAGGCCGCGGCTCAGGCCGCGAGTTGGCAACAAATAGAGATTCCTCCGCTGGCCGCTTTCAAGCCGCAGCAACCCAAGCGCATCGAACTCAAGAATGGCATGGTGATCTTCCTTCAGGAAGATCACGAACTACCGCTGATCGACGGCACCGCACGTATCCGCGGAGGCTCAGTCAATGAACCTGCCACCAAGGTAGGCCTGGTCGATATGTACGGCGAAGTTTGGCGTACCGGCGGCACGAAAACCCAGACCGGCGATCAACTCGACGACTTCCTCGAAGTCCGCGCGGCAAAAGTGGAAACCGGCGGCGGCCCGGACTCCGCCACCATCAGTTGGTCGTGCCTGAAGGGCGACCTCGACGATGTCTTCAAAGCCTTCGCGGACGTGTTGCAGAATCCCGAGTTTCGCGCCGACAAACTTGACATTGCCCAGAAGGAGGCATTCGACGGCATCTCGCGGCGCAACGACGACGTTGGCGAAATCGCCCACCGCGAGACCGTGAAGTTGGCGTACGGTTCCAACAATCCCTACGCCCGCGACGCCGAATATGCCACCGTGGCCGCCGTCACACGACAGGATCTGATCGACTGGCATGGCAAGTACGTTCATCCCAACAACATTATTCTCGGTGTCAGCGGAGACTTCGATTCTGCTGCGATGGAAGCCAGGCTGCGCGCCGCCTTTGAGTCGTGGCCCAAAGGTCCAGCTGGTCCCAGGAAGAACGAGGTCAAATATTCCCCCGCCCCTCCCGGCAACTACCTGGTCACCAAAGACGACGTGAACCAAAGCACCATCCATATGCTGGGGCTCGGAACCACGCGCGACAATCCCGACTATTACGCTATTAGCGTGTTCAACGAAGCCTTCGGCGGCGGCTTCTCCTCGCGCCTGTTCAACGACATCCGCACCAAGCGCGGACTCGCCTACAGCGTCGGTGGCGGCATCGGCACCAATTTTGGCCATCCCGGCATTCTGCAAGTGTCGATCGGCACCAAGAGTCAGAGCACCATCGAAGCCATTCAGGCTGCCGCTGAAGACATCGACAATCTGGCGAAGCAGCCCATCACCGACGACGAAATCCAGCGTGCCAAAGACGCCATTCTCAACGCGTTCATCTTCCGTCTCGACTCGCCCGACAAAATTCTCTCCGAACGCATGACCTACGAATATTACGGATATCCTCCCGACTGGCTCGACAAATACCAGGCGGAAATCAAGAAAGTCACGGCAGCCGACGTCAATCGCGTCGCCGCCAAGTATCTGCACCGCGATCAACTGGCTGTGCTGGTAGTCGGCAATACGAAGGAATTCGATAAACCGCTCTCGTCGCTCGGCTCCGTGAAGGACATCGATATCACGATCCCGCCTCCGCCAGCCGAAAAAGGACAAGGAGAAGAAACCGCCAAACCCGCAGCCTCCAATCCAGAAGGCAAAGCACTGGCCGCGAAAGTCTCTGCCGCGATGGGCGGCTTGCCCAAGCTTAAATCCATCAAGGCCATGCACGTCAGCATCGCCGAAAGCGACTCGGGTGGCGCGCCCTCACCGGTAGACGTGTTCCTGGCATTTCCTGACCGCATGCACGTCGACGTGCAGACGCCGCAGGGCAAGCTGACCATCGTGGCTTCCCCCGACGCGGCCTTCATGAGCATGGCGGGGATGGGCTCGCGCAGCATGCCTCCCGCGCAAAAGACCGAGATGCTGTCCCAACTGCAACACGATCTCGTCTACGTCGCCCAGCACACCGACGATCCATCTTTCACGTTCACAGCCGCGGCCACGGAAAAGATCGGCGACGTCGACGCCGCCATCCTCGACATCGGCGGCGCCATCCCCTGGGTCCGCTGGTACATTGATCCCAAGACCGGTTACGTTCTTCGCGAAAAATATAAGGCCATGGGACAATCGGGCCCCTTCGAAGGCGAAACCAATCTCGCCGACTGGCGTGCCGCCGACGGCCTCACCGTGCCCTACAAACATCAAAACAAGCAGAACGGCAAAGAGACCAGCAATGCCGAAGTCAAGAAGATCGAACTCAATCCCACGCTCGATCCCAAGCTTTTCGCCAAGCCCGCGGAGGCCCCGGCAGACAAGCAATAGCGGAGTTTCTCATGAAGCCGCTCGAAACCTGTTGCGCTGTAATTGGTATCGCCCTGGCCGCAATCGTTGCGGTGGGGCAAGTCACCACTTCGCAATACGACAACTTGCGTACGGGCGCGACGCTCAACGAGAAGACCCTCACTCCACAGAACGTCAACGCAAGACTGTTCGGCAAGTTAGGCGCGTTCAAAGTCGACGGTGCAGTCTACGCGCAGCCGTTGTTCATTCCTTCCGTCGAGATTCCCAGCAAAGGCAAGCACGATGTTCTCTTCATCGCCACCGAACACGACAGCGTCTATGCATTCGATGCAGCTCGCCCCGGCGATCCACCGCTGTGGCAGGTAAGCTTACTCGACAAAGTGCGCGGCTCGGTGCCCGTGTCCGAAGACGACGCACAGTGCCCATTTATTCGCCCCGAAGTCGGCATCACCTCCACGCCCGTAATTGACGTTCAAACCGGAACGCTCTATGATATGTGCTCGCTCGCACCAAGATCCGCCACGCCGTCGGCAACGACGAGTATTTCCAACACCTCCACGCGCTCGCGATCACCACCGGCATGGAAAAGTTCGGCGGCCCGAAACTCATCTCTGCTGCGGTGCCCGGCAAAGGCGGCGGGGCAACGAACGGACAGGTACGCTTCAATGCGTTGCTGGAAAATCCCCGCGCTTCGCTGCTGCTCGCGAACAACGCTCTTTATCTCACCTGGGCCTCATCCTGCGACGTGGACCCGTACCACGGCTGGGTTATGGCCTTCAACCCGCAAACGCTGGCGCAAGTGGCCGTGCTGAACGTCACGCCGGACGGCAGTGAAGGCGGCATCTGGGCGAGCGACACCGGCCCAGCCGCCGACAAGGACGGCAATGTCTACGTGCCCACCGGAAACGGGACGTTCGACGCATCTTCCGGAGGCCGCGACTACGGCGACTCAGTGCTGAAGTTGGCCTTGGAAGGCTCTTCCCTCTCGATCCGCGACTACTTCACGCCCCATGATCAGGCGCAACTGAGCAACGCCGATGCCGATGTGGGCTCCAGTGGTCCGCTGCTATTGCCCGACCAGCCAGGTCCTCATCGTCATCTGCTCCTGCAGCCAACTAAAGGATCCATGATCTATGTGATCGACCGCGATCAGATGGGCAAATTCCAGCGGGACGGCGACGCGATTGTACAGACGATAAGAATGGCTGGAGGCGGTTACGGTGCGATGTCGTACTGGAACGGCCACGCGTTCTTCGCCGCGAGCGACGACTACCTCCGCGATTACGCCCTTAAGAACGGACAACTCAAGTTGAACGCCTCCTCCGAAACGAAGTTTGCAAACCCCGGTGCCACCCCTTCCGTTTCAGCAGACGGCAACAAGAACGCCATCGTCTGGGCCATCGCGACCAAAACCTGGAACGGTCCCGACAACAAACCGGCGGTCCTCTTCGCTTTCGATGCCACCAAGCTAGGCGACCCCATCTACACTTCCGAACAGAACGGCCAACGCGATCGCGCCGCGATGGCAACGCGTTTCGTCATCCCGCTAGTCGTCAACGGACGCGTATATTTCGGCGCGAGAGGCGAAGTCGAGGTCTACGGTCTCTTGAAATAGGGGTCCGCCTCCGTAGCGCACTGCCAGCCCTCGGCTAACGTCGCTCCCCGGCCGCCGTCTATACTTCCAAGCCGTGCCCTGCCTCGGCGGAGGATTCATGAAATCCAGATCATCCGCGCGCTTCGTTCTAGTTTCCGCCATTGCTCTTTCGTTGATCATCTCCGCTCCCGCTCAATCCAATCCACGCGGCCAGAAGAACTCCGACGACACTGCCCGCATCCAGCGCGTGGAAAATGGCATCCCGCCCATTCCTCTAATCGGCGCCGAACCGCCTCTGCAACTCAACCTCGAAAAGCTGATGCAACTCTACAAAGTTCCCGGCCTTAGCGTCGCGGTGATCGACGATTTCAAAATTGCCTGGGCCAAGGGCTACGGAGTCAGTGAAGACGGCTCCAACAAGCCGGTGACCGTGCACACTCTCTTTCAAGCCGGCTCGATCAGCAAGCCCGTAGCCGCAACCGCGACGCTTTTTCTCGTCGAGCACGGAAAGCTTTCGCTCGACGAGAACGTGAACCAGAAACTCAAGTCATGGCAAGTCCCCGACAACGAATTCACCAAAGATCAAAAAGTCACCTTGCGCCGCATCCTCAGCCACAGCGCCGGCCTCACCGTGCACGGATTCCCCGGATATGACGTCGGTTCGCCGATCCCGACCCTGGTGCAGATTTTCAATGGTGAGCCTCCCGCCAACACCGCGCCGATCCGCGTGGATTTCGTCCCCGGAACAAAATTCCGCTACTCCGGCGGCGGCGTCACCATCGAGCAGCAGCTCGTGGTGGATGTGACCGGCAAGCCATTTCCGCAGTTCATGCGCGAAACCGTGCTCGACAAAATTGGCATGGCCGACAGCACCTATGAGCAGCCGCTTCCGCCTGCGCGCGCCGCCGCAGCTGCCAGCGCAACCCACGCCGATGGCATGCTGGTCCCTGGCAAATGTCACATCTATCCGGAGATGGCCGCAGCCGGACTGTGGACTACAGCCACCGATCTGGCGAGATTCGGCATCGAAATCGCTCTCTCGAAACAAGGCAAAGCCAACCGCGTTCTGTCCGAGGCGACGACCCGCGAGATGTTGCAGCCTCAGATCGAGCAGGTCGGTCTGGGTTTCTTTCTCGCCTCGCACAAGAATCCGGAAGAGTTCGGCCACAACGGCGCCGACGAAGGCTTTCAGGCGGTCTTGATCATGTTTGCCGATTCCGGCAAAGGCGTAGCCATCATGGCCAACTCCGACAACGGCATCAACGTCGCGAATTACCTCACCCAAAGCGTGGCTAAAGAATATGGATGGAACTACACCCCAGAACAAACGTCCGCTGCCGATCTGCTCATGCTGGTCGCGAACACCAAGGGCCCGCAAAGCGTGAGGACGAGGTATGCGGAGCTGAAAAAGGCCGGATCCTCTTCGCCCTATGCCCTCGACGAAAATACGTTGATCGCCCTCGGCTACCACTTCCTCTTTTCCGGACAGACCGACGCGGCCCTCCAGATATTTCAATTAGAAGTGCAAGACTACCCACAATTCTGGAATGCCTACGACAGCCTCGGGGAGGCCTTCCTGAAAGCGGGACAAAAAGAGCTGGCCCTCCAGAACTACCAGAAATCCGTCGAACTGAACCCGCAGAACCAGAGCGGTATCGAGGCCCTCAACAAACTCCGCGACCGGAAATGAGCCCTGGCGGGCAACTAAACGCGGTCGTTTCGGTGTACATTGGTTCGCCAGGACGGAATGAACCATGACTCCCAAGAGGACGAGTGATCAGGATCTGCTGCCCGCAGTACCTTTTGATAGCTGGAAGGACACTCTAGCTACCTTCCACATGTGGACGCAGGTAGTCGGGAAAGTGCGCCTCAAATTGTGTCCCCTGGTGAATCATTGGTGGAATGTCCCGTTCTACATGACCGCACGCGGAATGACTACTTCGACGATGCCCTTTCAGCGCGGATCAATCCTGGGAACAATTGAGGTGCGCTTTGATTTCGTCGACCACAAGCTCTTGATCGAAACCAGCGAAGGCCGCGTCGTCGCAATGGCGCTCAAGGCAGAGAGTGTCGCTGACTTCTATCAGACTTTCATGGCCGCCCTAGCCGAGCTCAGTGTATCTGTGAAGATCTGGACGATGCCGTGCGAGATTCCCAATCCCACTCCGTTTGAACAGGACCACATTCATGCGGCCTACGATCCGGAAGCCGTGCATAAATTCTGGCGGATCCTGGTGTGGGTCGATCAGATATTCAAGGAATTCCGAACCGGATTTCTAGGTAAGGTCAGCCCCGTTCACTTTTTTTGGGGAAGTTTCGATCTGGCGGTAACTCGCTTCTCCGGCAGAAAGGCACCCGAACGCCCGGGAGCCGACTCGATCACTCGCGAAGCTTACTCCCACGAAGTGAGCAGCGCGGGATTCTGGCCGGGTGGAGGCGACATCCAGGGACCTGCGTTCTATTCCTACGCCGCCCCTGAGCCGTCCGGCTTCGCGCTACGGAGGATTCGCCCCCAGGCAGCTTTCTACCATCCCCAACTGAAAGAGTTCCTGCTGATGTACGACGACGTGCGCGCCGCCGACTCTCCAAAAACAGCGTTGATGGAATTCCTTCAGAGTACCTATGATGCAGCTGCCGATGCAGGAAATTGGGACCGCAGCGCACTGGAACGGTAACTGGTATCTGCTGCGATCCTGATCAGTGCTCGGTGCAGCGGCGGTGCAAGGCCGGTGCAAGGCCGGTGTCGGCAACCTTCGACGTCAAGATTTCGGCCAACATCGAAATCCGGGCTCAGTGGGCCAGTCGCTCCCATTCTGTTAAAGCGCAGCCTGACACGCGCTAAACCTTGCTGTACTACTGCCACAACTCAGGCACCGACCTGCACGGATTCCAATTCCGGGCTGCGCCGGGAGTTTTGCAGGGATTTGACAGCGTCTTCCGCCGTGAATCTCCCCATCAGCAGTGCCAGCTTACGGTCGGTTGTCATGCGGATTGCAGCGGGATCAACTCGCTGCACGTATTCGGGACCGCGCGTGCCGCGACGGCTCACTTTCACGAGAAACTTGATGTTTTTCATGTCTTATGTCCTTTGCAAGAAAAGGGTAGGGAACTGTGAACGAGCAGTTTATTTCTCCACTGTCACATTACCGCTTTGAAACGCTGGCCACGCCGCACTCCAAGCAACGCGCTTTTAGTCGAGATGTGATCAATCCGCAAGCTGGGCACATCCTTTGTGATCGAAACTCGGTGATCTGTGGTTTCAGCTTGCGCATCCCGTGGAGCAGCAGGATCGTGAAGAGCACGATAAGCAGACCGAGGGAAATACTGGTGGCGTTCATAAAAGCGACCTTTCCTGGCGAGCTCTGCATCGACCCCAGCCCGTCGCTACTTCGCGCAAGATCGCTGCAAGCGGCATGGGCATACCGCTCACTCGCTGAAAAGCCTAAGAAATGGGAGAACTTCAGATGGACTGGCTTAGGTCAGAAGACCTGAAAGAGGAGAAAAACGTAACCACCCCAATCGCTATTATAGCAAACGAGCGCCGGCTGCACTTCAGCGTCGCCAGGATGTTGGCGGCTACTCAGAGTAAGAGGGGAACATTCCTCGCACCGCGAATCGGCAATCGAGTCCACCTTTTGAAACCTCCCCAATCCCTCTTGACGGGATAGGAGATAGAGACGATTGGAATGACGCATTTCTGTTAACTAGATGATAAACATGTGGAGATATTTTGGATGATGTGACGCGTGGATGTTGATTTGGGGCGGTGTGGGGCGAACAGACGGCGCAAACTTGTGCTAACGCCTGGTTACGACAACTGACTTGGATTGTGGACCCTAGTGAAGAAGGTCCAACGTGTTGTCGCCGTCGTCGACGAAGTAGACGCCTTTCCGGTCGAGAGTGACGGCGAGGCCGAAAAGAGTACCGGCGCCCGCTCCACTGGTATCGATGTTCTTAACCGCGACCTGGGAACCACCAGGGGTCGTTTCGACAATGTTGCCGTCCCCAGAGTTGACCGACAGAATGTCGCCATCGGGAGCGATGGCCAGACCAAGCGGCTGGTTCAAGTTTCCGCCCATGGAGACTGTGCGACCCGTCCTGGCGCTGGTGAGGCGGAAGACTGCGTCAGGAATCGCGGCAATGCGGTTGAGGAGGGTGTCGGCTACGTAGAGCGCGCCATTGGACGCCAATCCCAGACCTGTCGGGCCGATGACCAGGGCAGCAGGATCGGTGCGCTCTTCGAAACCGGAGCCGATGATGGTTCGCAGGATTTCGCGCGGCACGCGCCCTTCATGATCACCATCCTCTTCCTCAGGGACGGCCAGTACGATTCGTATTACGGTTCCTCTGTTGACCACATTGCCGTTGGCGGCTACCGTGCCGTTCAGGACGTTGGTGACGAACAGTTCGGCAAAGTCCCCGAGATCCAGGGCGGTCATATCCCACGGTCCGTTGATGCGCACGCCGAACTGGGTTCCCGAGAACGTTTCCACGACGTTGCCCTGGTTGTTCAAAACCAGCAGGCAGCCGGCCTTGGCGGTGGCCGAAGTGCCGTCCGTCGTGGGGAGGCTGCCCACGATCACCCAGCCGTTGCGCAGCACAGACAAAGCTGTGGTCAGGCCAATCCCGCCGGGGCAGGGGCCGGGCAGGTTCGCGGCATTAATCTGGGCGAAAACGCTGAGTGTGCCGTTGGGTGCGATGTCCACGATGGTGGTGCCCGTTCCCTGTAGATTCTGGCTGTTATTAAAGTTGCTGACCAGGACGTGGCCCCGCACCAGCTTTCCGGAGCTGCGCGGCACAACGGCAACACCGTAGGGATTCACGTCCCCATTCGCGGGAAGGGTGGATGGACCTGGCGTGACACTAAGCGGCCCGATGAACGAGCTGGCAGTCGCAAGAGCTGGCAGCAATGCGAGGGCGAGACCAATCGAACAAAGACGTCTGCAAAGTCTGAAAGGATTCATATCGTTCCCCTCCTGGGAGAAGATGTCGCCGCAAAGCTCACCTGCGATCCTGTTTTTTGGGGGTCGGTTTGAATGTGTTCCCCGTTGGCATGACGGGGAAACCAACGAGGATGCTATGACCCGCGGCGCGGGCGTGTGTCACCGATTTGTAAAATCGCGGTAGCCTATCGGTGACAACTGAGTCGCTGGGGTCCTACGTCAAACCAGGCAGGGGATAGGAGGTAGGACGATTTTTGAAACCGGACTCGATAGTGACAAATCAGTAAAACATCGGGGTTGGTGTTGGCTTTAGGCCGGGGCCCGCCCGCGCGCGCGGCGATGCGAGGGGCAGGATGGGGGTGCGAAGCGATTCACCGGTAATTCTGGTAGTGGGTCAGTACTGACCCACTACCGTAATTCTCAAAGAGTTGACCGCAGGGGCTTACTTTGCCTGCCCGATCCCACCCCCGCAGGGCTGGGCGGCGCCCCCACATCCACATCCAGCGCGTCACATCATCCACGGAATCTCCACATGTTTATCATCTAGTTAACAGAAATGTGTCATTCCATCATCTCTATCTCCTATCCCAAGTCCCTCTTGACAGCTTGATCTTGGCGGACTATCGTAGGCGAATAAAAGGCGAATACGTTATGTCTTCCCTGCCCTTACTCCCTCTCCCCGGAAAGCCCAGGCTCATCGGCATCGCCCGTCTAGCCGCGGAGGGCGAGTCCCTCCGCGAAGGTCACAACGTCGAGTATTTCACCCTGCCGGCCAAGTCGCTGTTGAACCGCTGTGTCAGCAACCGCGCCATGCCCTTCACCTGGACTATCAATCCGTACCGGGGTTGCGAATTCGGATGCCGATACTGCTATGCCCGCTACACCCACGAGTTCATGGAAATGCGCGATGGCATGGAGTTCGAGCAGAAGATTTACGTCAAGCAGCATGCCGCCGGCTTGCTCCGCCACGAACTCCGTCGCGTCAAGCCCAAGGAAGCCATCGCGCTCGGCACCGCCACCGATCCCTACCAGCCTGCCGACGCCGCTACGAAGTCACCCGCGGAATTCTGGAAGAGTTCGCCCGCCATCGCGGCTACGAGCTCGGCATCGTCACCAAATCGAATCTCATCGTCCGCGACCTCGAACTGCTGAAAGAAGTAGCGAAGGCGAATCGCCTTTCCGTCCACGTCACGGTCACGACTCTCAATGCCGAACTTGCGCGGATTCTCGAGCCCCGCGCACCACGCCCCGATCTGCGCCTCGACGCCGTGCGCGCCTTGAGCCAGGCGGGATTGCGCGCAGGCCTCAGTTGTTCTCCCGTAGTTCCGGGAATCACCGACTCGCCCAAGGATCTGGAAGGCTTAATCCGAGCGGCAGCCGAAGCCGGCGCGGATTACGTTTTCGCCAACCCACTTTTTCTGAAGCCGTGCTCGGCGGCCGTCTTCCTTCCCTTTCTCGAGCAAAACTTCCCGCATCTCGTCGAGAACTACCGCCGGCGCTATCAGGACCGCGCCTTCCTTCCGCCCGCCTACGCCAAGCGCCTGTCGCACCTGATCGCGCAGCTCCGCGAGAAATACAAGATCACTCGCGCCCGTCGCCCCGCGTATGCGACGAAGTGGCCGGTGCAGGCTTTCGGCGAGCAGCTCAGTCTGTTCTGAAAAGGCAGATTTCGTAATTTGGTAATTCAGCAATTGTGTAATTCTTGATGCGGAACAGATTTATCAATTGTCCAATTACAAAATTACTCAATTACAAATTACCCAATTACTGAATCCTCTATAATCGCTGCTGACCCACATGGCCACCGCTTCCCCACCTGCCGGACAGCCCGCCGCAGAGCGAGTCCCCTTCGGAGTGCGGCTGCACCGATTCTGGCGGCGCGTCACCGAAGGTCTCGAGGTCAGCCAACTCTGGTCGCAGTTCGAGTCCGAGGCCCGCACCAGCTATCGACTGTACTCCCGCGACGTCGAGGCGAAAACGCCCGAAGGCCTGACCCGGCGCGGCCGACGCCTGCATGTCATCAAGGAATTCTTCTGGGCAGTCTTCGAGAAGCTCTCGCCCGCGCGCCGCGTCTTGCTGCTCCTTGCCCTGATTCTTCTGGTCATCCCGCACGGCGGATTCGAATATAGCGGCGAGGGCGGCAAGGTCTATGCCGTCGAATTCGATCTTCACTTCTGGGCGGCCCTTCTGCTTCTGCTGCTGCTGATGCTCGAAATCGCCGATCGCGTGGTCATGAAGCGCGATCTCCAGATCGCGCGCGAGATCCAGACTTGGCTTTTGCCCGGCGCCCCTCCTCAGATTCCGGGTTTGGTCGTCGCCTATGCCACGCGCCCCGCCAACACCGTTGCCGGCGACTACTATGACGTCTTCCCGCGCCCCGGCCGAACCAACGATGAGAACCGCGTGGTCCTCGCCGTGGCCGATGTCGCCGGCAAGAGCATCCCTGCCGCCATGCTCATGGCCACGTTTCAGGCCAGTCTCAAAACGCTTTCCACCGCGCAGGTCGCCCTGCCCGAGCTCACCTCCAACATGAACCGCTACGCCTGCACCAACAGCCAAGGCGGATTGCGTTTCACCACCGCCTTCCTCGCGGAATACGATCCCGTCCGCCGCACGCTTGACTACATCAACGCCGGCCACAACAATCCCATCTTGCGCCGCGCCAGCGGACAGATCGAGCGTCTGGACGTTGGCGGCCTTCCCTTCGGCATTCAGCCCGAAGTGAAATACGATTCCGCCACCGTCACGTTAGCGCCGGGCGACTGGCTCATCATCTTTACCGATGGATTAGTGGAGGCCGAGAACGCGCGCCAGGAAGAGTACGGTGAACCGCGCTTGCTGACTGCGATTGAAGCGGGAAAGACCCTCGAGCCCAGCGAAATGCTCAAGCGTCTCATGGCCGAACTCGATCTCTTCGTCGGCAACACCCCCCAGCACGACGACGTGACCTGCATGCTGCTGAAAACCGAGAGCCTCTAGAGCCTGTCGGCTGTGTTGACTTCCTTGTAGCGCCGGCATCTTGCCGATTGTCGCGAGGGCATCTCGCCTTCGAAAGGAGCCAAGAGGCCCCCACGACCGCCGCCGCGACGACGGCGATACGTTTGCCGGTACAACCGCACCGCGCGTAAGTCATTGAGACTTGGTGTAAGTGATTGAGAGTTCGTGGAACGGCCCTGGAAGGCTCAAGGACGAGCCATTTTGTCGAGGATGGGTTTCCCCTCGTCCGCGGCAGCGATCGTCGCTGCCAGAGCCGTTTCCGGCTCAGGAAAGGGCATTCCAGGGAACCTTCGGGACGCCGAAACCAACTTCAAGGAACCTTTCCTTTTATACGTACAATACAGTACGTCTATAATGTACTTATATCGTTGTACTTTAGGGTTCCATCGCTGCCGCGCACGAACACCCTAAGGTTCCGCCAGTCCGTTGGGTTTGTGAAATGTTGGCCCGAATGCGCCACCTGGCTCCTATGACCAAACCAACTGGCGGGTTCGCAATCGTAGTTTCTTCTTCCGCAGCGAATACCGTCACGTGTGTATAAAGCTGCGTGGGCGGTGTTCAGGCCTGCGATCCGGGGCCTCGACCTGAAATGCCTCTTTGACAATACCCGTTACTGCTCGCCGACTAAGCCGGAACATTCTACGCGGTCCGGTTGCGGTGCGCGGTTGACGTACGCCTTTAGGCTTTCCCAGAATGGGAGGGGATCTCCGCTTTGCAAGCGCTGGCTGCTTCAGCGTTCTACAATGCAAGAGGCATCGACTGACACGAATTGTCAGTCTGGACAGCGCATTTTGGCGGCACCCGGGATCGAACTGCACGAGCAAAGGCACTGAAGTTTGCTCTTTCGCTGAAAACAAAGCGCTTCCCAAAGTGCCGCGGGCAACCAAAGTAACTAGCGACTTTGGCTAGGCAAGTGCAATTATCGTGACGACTGCGTCATTCGTGACCAGAATTAAATTCGAACGAAGAAAACGAGGGAAAATCGAGATGCGTAAACAAAAGGGTTTCTCACTGATCGAGCTGCTGATCGTGGTGGCCATCATCCTGATCATTGCAGCAATCGCCATTCCGAACTTGATGCGCGCCCGCATGTCGGCCAATGAAGCGTCCGCCGTGGGTTCGACTCGTAGCATCAATACCGCCGAAATCTCCTACAACGCCGCTTATTCAAACCTCGGCTTTGCCACCACGTTGTCCTTTTTGGGTGGCCCGGCCGGTGCGGCCTGCGTGCCGTCCACCAGCAGCGGGTGCTTCATCGATAGCTCGCTATCGACTGGAGTCAAGAGCGGCTACCAGTTTACACTTGCGATCGGTAGCAGCCCCGCCGTCGGTGGCGTAACGCCGTCTTACAGCATCCTGGCTGCCCCGGTGACCCCGAATCAGACCGGAACTCGCTACTTCTGCTCCTTTGAAGATGCGGTTGTCCGTTCTTCGACGGGCGCACTTACCAACCCCTGTATCGCGACGACTCCGGCGCTTCAGTAGTGATAACTCAGTTTGGCGAAGTACCTGGGGGAGGGTACAAGCCAGGGAGCAGCGAACGCAAGTTCGCTGCTCTTTTTATTGTTTTCTGAGCTTTTTCTTCTTGCAGTCTGGTTGCACTGCCAGTCTACGGACTTGAATGACAAAAACTGTCATTGCAGAGCGAAGTTTCAGGACCAAACCGAGGACTTGCTGCGTGTTCTGTCACGGCAATACCTGAAAACAGGCAGGTTAAAGGTGCCTTAGAATCGGCCTGAAACGTGCTTCAGAAGAATTGCCGTCTTAGACGGATGTGAGCATTCATAGCCGCCCCTACGGGGAACACATACAACCGGCGAGAGGATGAACTAAAAATGCGGAAACAAAAAGGTTTCTCACTCATCGAACTACTGATCGTGGTGGCCATCATCCTGATTATTGCGGCGATCGCCATTCCAAACTTGATGCGCGCCCGTATGTCAGCCAATGAGGCGTCCGCCGTGGGCTCTGTTCGTAGCATTAATACGGCCGAAATCTCCTACAACGCCACTTATTCAAACCTCGGCTTTGCCACCACGCTGGCCTTTTTGGGTGGCCCGGCCGGTGCTGCCTGCGTGCCGTCCACCAGCAGCGGGTGCTTCATCGATAGCTCGCTATCGACCGGAACCAAGAGCGGGTACACCTTTACACTGGCGATTGGTAGCAGCCCCGCCGTAGGCGGTATCGTACCGTCCTACAGCATTTTGGCTAGACCGGTGACCCCAAATCAGACCGGAACTCGCTACTTCTGCTCCTTTGAAGATGCCGTTGTCCGCTCTTCGACGGGCGCGCTTGTCAACCCCTGTGTCGCGACAACGCCGGCGCTTCAGTAGCGATAAATCAAGTTTGGCGAAGTACCTGGGGGAGGGTACGAGCCAGGGAGCAGCGAACGCAAGTTCGCTGCTCTTTGTTGTTTTCTAAGGCTTTCTCTTCTTGCAGTCTTGTCACTGCCAATCTGCGGAATGAGTGACAAAAACTGTCATTGCAGGGCAAGGTTTTCAAGGTGAAGGCGGCGGCCTTCCGCGTGTATGGTCACAGAAATACGGTGAAAGCAGGCACTTTAAAGGTGCCCGAGAAAACTGAAATTGGCCCGAAACGTGCTTCTAAAGTAATTGCGGACTCAGGCGGATGCCAGAATTCACAGCCGCCCCTACGGGGAAACTTGGCAACCGGCGAGAGGATCAACTCCAATGCAGAGACAGAAGGGTTTCTCACTTATCGAACTGCTGATCGTGGTGGCTATTATCCTGATCATCGCAGCGATTGCCGTCCCTGCCCTGATGCGCGCTCGTTTGTCGGCCAACGAGTCGTCTGCTGTGGGGTCCGTCCGCAGCATCAACACCGCCGAAGTCTCCTACAACGCCGCATATTCGAACCTCGGCTTTGCCACCACGCTGTCCTATTTGGGTGGCCCGGCCGGTGCTACCTGCGTGCCGTCCACCAGCAGCGGGTGCTTCATCGATAGCTCGCTATCGAGCGGAACCAAGAGCGGCTACACTTTTGCGCTGCAAATCGGCAGCAGCCCCGCCGTCGGTGGCGTAACGCCGTCTTACAGCATCGTCGCAACGCCCCAGCAGCTCGGTATCAGTGGAATGCGGTACTTCTGCTCCTTTGAAGATGCAGTTGTGCGCTCTTCAAGCGGTGTCATCGCGCCCCCCTGCGCTGCGACAGTTACGGCTCAGTAATCGTGCCCCGTTGCCGAGGTAGCCGGACAAACTGAGGCGCGTGGGAAAGACACTCTTCGCGGTCTGCCGTAAACGCTTTAGATTTTGGTTTGGGCGCAGCGCTTCAGTGCTGCCGTGAGGGCTCGCCGGCAGACGAGTCAGCTACTCCTTCAAGAGAATCCGAAAAGTAGTTACGAAGGTACTTCGAACTTCCTACGCCGTCATCCACCCATGGCGTGGCCTCAGTATAATTTCCCTTGTATGGCGACAATTTCAGAAGCGTCACCGACAGCGTTACTGGCGCCGACCATTGAGTCGAGCCCAGCAGCACGGGGCTTATTCTCGTCTTCGCGAAAACGTAACGTAGTCCTCTCTCTGCTGCTGGTTCTAGCCACGCTCGCTCTTTACAATGGCATTGTTCACAATGCATTTATCAACGTCGATGACAACGGGTACGTGACTGAGAACGAGCACGTTCATGCGGGTCTGACTCCGGCTACGTTGCGATGGGCGTTAACCACTTTCGCATGTGAGAACTGGCATCCGCTGACATGGGTTTCCCACGCTCTGGACTGGCAGTTATTCGGAAAGAATGCCGCCGGACACCACTACATGAGCGTTCTGCTGCATGCCTTGAACGCGGTGCTGTTGTTCTTGCTGCTTCAAAGCGCGACTGGCTTCACGTGGCGCAGCCTGGTTGTGGCCGCGCTTTTTGCAGTGCACCCGGTGAATGTGGAATCCGTGGCCTGGGCCGCCGAACGCAAAAACGTCCTGAGCATGATGTTCTTCCTGCTCGCCATGCTGGCTTACGGATGGTATGCCCAACGCCCTTCGGTTCGACGTTATGCCTCGGTAGCGGTCCTGTTCGCATTTGCGTTAATGGCAAAACCTCAGGTCATTACCTTTCCCTTCGTTCTCATGCTTTGGGATATTTGGCCCCTGCGGCGCTTTCGCTCCGCCGCGAACTCTGAAGATCCATCCCGTTTTGCCCCGGCATCGATGCGATGGCTGATAGTGGAAAAAATACCGCTGCTTTTGCTCTCTGCAGGTGACGCCCTGCTCACCATGCGTGCGCAACACAATGCGGTGCGCGGTGCCATGACGGGGTACTCGCTTCCCGTGAGGCTGGGAAACGTGGTCGTTTCCTATACCCGCTACGTCGGTCACGCTTTCTGGCCGCTCCATCTTTCTCCTGCATATCCCCACCCGGGTGGGGCAATTCCCTTGTGGCAGGTGGTTGCATCGTGTGCGTTCTTATTGTCTACGACAGCTTTGGTACTCGCATCGCGAAAGGGCTACCTGCTGGTGGGTTGGCTGTGGTTTCTTGGCATTTTGGTCCCCATGATCGGAATCGTGCAGGTGGGCGATCAAGCCATGGCCGACCGCTATGCCTACATCCCGTTCATCGGCCTGTTTTGGATGGCCACCTGGACTATCGCGGAGGCGGGCCGGGAGTGGCAGCTTTCTTCCCGCTGGCTCTCCGTGCCCTTTTGTCTGGCGGTCGCAGGTGCCGCCATTCTTACCCCTCGACAGGTTGGTTACTGGCAGAATAGTGAGACCCTGTGGAGGTATGCGCTAAGTGTCACTGATCGCAACTTTATCGCGCACTCCTACTTGGCCGCGGTGCTAACCAAGGAGGAAAGGCACGAAGAGGCTATCGTGGAATATGCCCAAGCGGAGGAAATCCATCAATACCCGCTAACTGAGGTTGTGTACTTCGCCGATTATGAACTGCGCCATGAGCACGTTTCCGGTGCCATCGCAGACGCGCGCCGTGTCCTTCAAGGCACAAACAACCGCATCGCGCGCGAAATGGCATACCGAGATCTGGGAATCGCGAATACCAGGCTTGGCAAAGCGTCGGAGGCAAGAGAAAACTATAATCAGGCGTTGCAACTCGATCCCAATGATCCTTACGCTTTGATGGGCATGGGACTGCTGGCCTATCGCGATACCGACTTCCCAACCGCAGCGGATTTCTTTTCCCGAGCCGTTAAGGATGATCCCATTGATTTTCACTATCTGCTGTTGGCCACGGCCTTGCAAAAATGCGATCGCCAAGCCGAGGCAAGCGCTGCCTATGCGCAAGCCCGGCGCATCTCATCGGACTGGACACTAGCGCAAAAAAAAGCTGACTGGTTTCTCTCGAACTAGGTGGCGCCAGCCCAGTGACCTCCGTAACCGGACCATCAGCCTCACGCCTACGCCCTTGCATATAATGTTATTCGGAAGTGCTTCGGTAAACACTCACTAACACACCACACTTTGACAATGGCTGCGATCGAAATCCTTGGGCTTGAAAAGACCTACATGGTGGGGTTCTGGCGCAAGCATCCGAAACGCGCCTTGCAACCGCTGCATCTCACCGTCGAAGAGGGAGAGATCTTTGGCTTCCTCGGCCCCAACGGCGCGGGTAAAACCACGACTTTGAAAATGCTGATGGGTCTGGTATTCCCGACAGCCGGGACAGCTCGCATCCTGGGTCATGAATGGATCGATCCTGAGGTCAAAGCACAGATCGGCTTTCTTCCGGAGCAGCCCTACTTCTACGACTACCTGACTGCCCATGAATTGCTCGATTACTACGGACAGCTTTCCGGTGTTCCGGGTAGGGACCGCAAGCACCGAATCGAAGAAGTGCTGCAGCGTGTGGGGCTCACCGATGTGAAGGGCGTGCAGTTGCGCAAGTTTTCCAAAGGCATGCTGCAGCGCGCCGGGATCGCGCAAGCGATCTTGCACAACCCCAAACTGGTCTTCTTCGACGAACCCATGTCGGGCCTGGATCCGCTCGGACGTCGCGACGTTCGCGACCTGATGGAGCAACTCAAGCAGGAAGGCAAAACAGTATTTTTCTCAACCCACATCCTCTCTGACGCCGAAGCACTCTGCGATCGCGTCGCCATCCTTCACCAAGGGGAATTGCGCGGCGTGGGTGCGGTGGAAGATTTGACCTCGACCGTTCAGGGCAAGGTGGAAGTGGTGTGGCATGGCACCCAAGTCCCGGCTTCGATGAAAGCGCTAGGCACCGAATGCCACGTCACCGGAGACACCGTACGCGCCATCCTTCCGGAGAACCAGCAGGACGCCGCCATTGACGCGCTTCGGCGCGAGCGCATTCGCTTGATTGCCATCACCCCGCTGCGCACCTCGCTCGAAGCCTACTTCGTGGAGAAGTTGCAGCGCTCCCAAACTACCGCGGGGAAGACGTCATGAGCGCACGCATCCTTCACATTGCCGCCAACACTTTCCGCGAAGCGGTTCGCGATCGCGTCCTCTATAACCTGATCGCCTTCGCCCTGCTGCTTTCGGGCGTCGCCATTTTCATTGGCCAGATTTCCATCAACATTGAGCGCCTGGTTGTCATAAACCTTGGACTTACGGCAATCTCTCTTTTCGGCATCGTCATCGCCATCTTCATCGGGATCGGCCTGGTCTCGAAAGAAATCGAGAAGCGCACACTCTACACCGTGCTTTCGCGCCCCGTCCGCCGCTGGGAGTTCATTGTCGGCAAGTTTTTGGGCCTGGCCGGAACGCTGATCGTAAACACGTTCTTCATGGCCATCGGAGTCTTCGGCGCCCTGCTCTACGTGGCTCATAGATTCTCGGCGCCCGACGCGCTGATCCTGGTAGCGCTCTATTTCATCATCCTCGAATTTCTGATCATCTGTTCGATTGCGTTGTTGTTCTCGTCGTTCTCATCGCCGCTGCTTTCCGCCGTCTTTGCGTTCTCACTTTTCGTCATTGGCAGCTTCGCTGACGACCTAAGGGGGTTCGCCTCATTGGCTCACGGGATCAGCCGCTGGCTCGTCATGGCCGCGGCCTACCTGGTACCTAATTTCTCGGCGCTCAATGTGATTAACGCGGCCGCCCATCAACAACCAATAGGTACGCCGCTCATTTTGCAGAACACGCTCTACGCCTTGTTCTATACCGCGATGGCCCTTAGCGGCGCAGTCTTGATCTTCGAACGCAGGAATCTAAAATGATGCTGCGGATCGTAAGCAGAAATTCGGGCTGGAGTCCTCGAAAATGAGCACCCGGGGGCGCACTAGCGTGACCGCGGCCGCATGCCTGGCCGTCTCGATGGTCGCCTGCATTCTTCTGCTGCGTCACACCGACCAACTCCGTCCGCACGCGACCGTTGATGACGCCCTCTACATCGACTCCCCGAAAATAGTGAAGCGTGCCAGCCTGGGTTTCGACGGCCTGATGGCCTGCATTTATTGGACGCGCACCGTTCAGTACTTCGGGGAACGCCACCTTAACCGCGCGCGCAGCTTCAACGAATTAGCTCCGCTGCTGGAGATCACCACCGTCCTTGATCCGCAGCTGTTTCCCGCATACCAGTTCGGCGCCAGTTTTCTCGCGCCCAATCCGCCGGACGGAGCCGGTGAACCCAACCGCGCCATTCAACTGATGGAGTATGGGATCCAGCACAATCCCGACAACTGGCGGCTCTACTACAACCTCGGATTCGTTTACTACACAGAACTTCGGGACTATAAGAAGGCTACCGAGGTCTTTACGCAGGGATCGAAGGTTCCGGGCGCACATCCCATCATGAAAATACTAGCCGGTCAGACGGCCGAGCATGCCGGCGAATTCTCTACCGCGCGTATGCTGTGGAGCGCCACCTACGATTCCAGCAACGATTCCGACATTCGCCAGAATGCTCTCGAACATCTGCGCGCGATTCGGGTGGACGAAGACGTCACCAACTTGCAATCCGCCGTCACCAGGTTCGGCGAGCGCACTGGGCGTCTCCCTGCCAGCATGTCGGAACTCGCCGCCGCCGAACATCTGCCCGGCATCCCCGTCGATCCGGACGGCCATCCCTACAAGCTCACTCCTAAAGGCCGCGTCCTGGTCGAGAATCCGGACGATTTCAACTTCCTCACCCAGGGCCTGCCTCCCGGATACAAACCTCCCGCGTTGCCCATATACCACACTCATAGCTAGCAGTCCGGGGGGTGGCTTTGACCACGACGACGCGGTACCCCGTATCATGTCTAAAACGCTTCTCATTTTTTTCTCATGGATTCGCCTCCGGAAATCAGCGTGCTGCAAACCGCGTGGCGATGGTGGACTTACGCCGCCTCGTACGAGGGATACTGGGCCGCGACCCGTCGCCTTCTAGGGGTTCTGTGGGAGTACGTGCACGATTCCACTCCAGAGCGTCTGCGCCAACGTTATGGCGATGCCGACTACGACTGGGATTATCGCGTAAACACGACCAGCGGCGCTGTGGGATGGCGCGATCGACTGCTGGGCATGTTTCATTCCGCGTACCAGCCGACTGAGCCGGCAGCGTTTCACGATATGCTGGACGTCCTCCAGCAGTCGCCCAGCCCCGACCAGACAGTTCTCAACTTTCGCGAGTTCACCTTCGTCGACCTTGGCTCCGGCAAGGGACGCACGCTCCTGATGGTGTCAGACTATCCTTTCCGCCGCATCGTAGGCGTGGAGCTTCTCCCTTCTCTGCACCAAATCGCGCAGCAGAACCTGCGTCAGTACAAGAACGAATCGCAGAAATGTTTCGCGATTGAATCGATCTGCGCCGATGCCACCGCCTTCTCTTTTCCCGATCAACCACTCGTGATTTATCTCTTCAATCCCTTCCCGGAGTCGGGAATGCGCCAGGTGTTTGCGAACCTGGAACAATCTCTGCGCATTCATCCCAGACCGGTGTACGTGCTCTATCACAATCCGCTGCTGGAGCACGTGCTGAGCGAGCGAGCGCTGCTAAGAAAGATCGCCGGAACGCACCAGTACTCAATGTTCAGCAATCGAAATGGTTAGGCCCATTGCCCGCGCCCTGGGCAAGGTCCAGAGGTGATGGGAACCCGGGCCTCCATCCCCCGCATAACCCACAGGCCGGAACCGAGAGCGGTTCATTGTGGATTTCAAAACCCCCGAGGAAATGACAAGTTCTGTGGCACGGCTTACAATCGCCGTAGGAGCCCTCCCGTAGGAGCTTGCCCCGTGTTTCCCTCCCGAGAGCGCGTGAGGGTGCTGACATAGTTGGGCGAGTACCCGGTGAAAAATTATCGAGATGCGAGTCCGTTTACTTCGCCTTGCTATCGTGCTGTCTGTGACGGCGACTCTTCTGTCGGCTGCCGGCTTTGCGGTTGACGTCAAGACGCTGGCGGCGGCGGTGGATGCCCATTACAACCATCTGCGCTCGCTCCAGGCGGAATTTACCGAGGTATATCGCGGCTCGGGGATGGAACGGACCGAGTCTGGGACGCTGTGGCTGAAAAAACCCGGCAAGATGCGTTGGGAGTACCGTTCTCCCAGAGACAAGCTGTTTGTCAGCGATGGGAAAGACGCGTGGTTTTACGTCCCGGACGACCGGCAGGCGCGTAAGACTTCGGCAAAGAAGCTGGAGGACGTACGCTCTCCGCTGGCATTCTTGCTGGGTAAAACCAAGCTGGAGAAAGAGTTGAAAGGATTATCTCTAGCTCCAGATGTAGGGCCGCTGCAGTCGGGGAACGTGGTTCTGCGCGGCGTGCCGCAGGCCCTGGCGGATCGCGTGAGCGAGATTCTGCTGGAGATTACGCCAGACCACCAGATTGCGCGGATCGTCATCCAGGAAGTGGATGGGGCGGTCACAGAATACCGCTTTGGCGAGATGAAGGAGGACGTGGCGATCGGGGATATACGATTCCAGTTCAAGCCTCCGGTGGGAACGGAAACGGTGGAAGGAGGACTGGGGCCTTAGGGTCCGGCAGGAAATGCCTCGCTACGCGAGCTTGGTTACTTGCGTACTGGCAGGGGCGGTTTTGAGCGTGGTCGGCGGCTTAGAATGGTAACGGGAATGTTAGACTGAGCGGTAGGGAGTTCGTCCGAAAAAATAGCGGAAAAGTCGGCAAATGGCGGAATTTGTAGTAAAAATCGCGGACGATCGCGGACGGGTCCAGCAGCACGTCGAGCATGGATACTCGGAAGCCGAAGTGCGCGACCGCTTCTCGCAGCAGGGGTATCTCGTCTACTGGGTCAAACCCCAGGGAGTGTTTACATCTGGAGTTTCGCTGCGGCGCCGGCGGAAGCTGAAGCAGGACACGTTTCTGGTGTTCAACCAGCAGTTCCTCACGCTGATCCGGGCCGGGCTGCCCATCCTGAACTCGCTCGAACTGCTGATCAAGC